>Ga0116202_10000111_pt1 | contig 39383 bp, 37 predicted proteins | sample LakKivw325mmetaG_FD_94479 | JGI IMG/M metagenome (GOLD analysis project Ga0116202, IMG submission 94479) | Anoxic lake water microbial communities from Lake Kivu, Rwanda to study Microbial Dark Matter (Phase II) - Lake Kivu water 325m metaG | ecosystem: Environmental > Aquatic > Freshwater >... | reverse complement strand
TGCGGTACAATACCGTTCGGCCACACCAAAGTCTGGACTACTTGACTCCAAGTAAATTTCTTGCACTGTCTAACCAAGAAAAAGAGGGGGTAAAGTGTCACTAATCGTCTGGACGAGCACACCGATTTGACATCTATTTCCAGTACGTGTTATCCTATGCTCCGTCATATACTGACCTATGCATATATATTCTAAGGCGAATGCTCGCCTGCGCTATATCTAAATATTAAAGGGGCTTATTTATATGTCATTGAAACACGGTCTGCTGGGATTCCTCAGTTACGGTCCGAGGACCGGATATGATCTGTCCAAGCTGTTTTTCGAGCCACTGAGGCCTTCGCTCAGCCAGATCTACCGCAAATTGAACATGATGGCCGAGGAGGGACTGGTTGAATGCGAAAGGGTCGACCAGGAGAAGCTGCCCAATAAAAACGTTTTCACCATAACGGATAAAGGCATAGACGAACTGAAAAGATGGCTGAAGGAGCCTCCTGAATTCGTCGTCCCGCGTGAAACCCTTCTCACCAAATTATGGTACGGAAGCCGTGTCAGCAGAAAGGACATGGTGGACGATATCAAGAAATACGCAAAAAATTTAAGGATTAAGGTGGAAAAATACAAGGCGATGGTTAAACCGGCGATCAACAGCGACCTTTGGGGCTCGGCGGATCCGCTGGACAGGTTTTACTGGACGCTGGTAGTCGACCGCACCATCGCTCAGCACGAAGAGTTGCTGGAATGGGCGGACCATGCCGCCAGGCTGATCTCGAGCTTTGACGAATCCGACGATAAACTGAAAAAACAATAGTCGGCAGGAGCGCCGTAAAAGAAGTCCGCCCTGATTGAGGGCAAACTATTTAATTTATTCAGGAGGTTGAAAAACATGAATCTGGTCGTGGGTGAACTGCTGCTCAACAGCGTCAACAAGTATCCCAAACGCAAAGCCATCGTGGGCGACGATGTATCTTTTACCTACGAGGATCTCAACAGGCGGGTGAACCGCATCGCCAACAACCTGCTGGCCGGCGGATTGAAAAAAGGCGACAGGCTGGGAATACTGCTCATGAACTGCTACCAGTTCGTGGAGCTGATCATGGCCTGCGCCAAATCGGGCATCGTCATGGTGCCGGTAAACTGGCGCTTCCAGTCGCCCGAGATCAAGTACGTGATGGAAAACTCCGACGCCTGCGCCATGATACTGGGAGAGGAATTTATTCCCGTCATGGAAACGGCTGCCCAAGACATCAAAGGGATCCCGGCGGATAAATACTGGGTGGTGGGGAGCAAGAAATTCCGCGGCGCGGGAGCGCTTTATGAGGACCTGGTTAAAAACGGCTCCGCGGCCGAGCCGGACGTGAAAATCGATCCCAAAGACACCCTGTGCATTAGCTATACCTCGGGCACCACCGGCTTCCCCAAGGGCGCGGTGACACTGCATGAAACGGGAGTCGAAACCGCTATCGCCATGAATCTTGAATTCGTAACTTCCTACATGGTCAACCTCATCGTAATGCCCACCTTCCACTCCAACTCCATCAATAATGTCATGGCCTCATTTCTCAGCGGTATGACCATACATATCTACCACCTGCGCGGGTTCAACGGCGAGGAGATACTGCAGATAATCGATAAATACAAGGTTAATATCTCCAGCATGGTGCCGACCATGTATAACATCATACTGGCTCTGCCGGAGGAAGTACGCAAAAAATACGATGTCTCGAGCATGACGACGCTGCTCTCCTCCTCCGCGCCGATATCGGCCAAAACCAAGCAGGAGATACTGTCCTTCTTTAAAAACGGCAAGCTTTACGAAGGTTACGGCGCCACTGAGACCGGTGTGGTGACAGCCCTGCGGCCGGAGGACCAGTTGAGAAAGCTCAGGTCGGTGGGGCAGGCCGTTTTCGGCAAGCAGATCAAAATACTTGACCCCGACGGCAACGAGATGAAGCCCGGCGAGATAGGCGAGATATATACGCGCGGCATCAATATTTTCAAGGAGTACCTGAAGAACCCCCAGGCCACCAAGTCAGCCTTCCGCGGCGACTGGTGTGCTGTGGGTGATATGGGATACGTGGACGAGGAGAACTACCTGTACCTGGTTGACCGCAAAAACGACATGATCATCTCCGGCGGCGAGAACATCTACCCCACTGAAGTTGAGAATATCATCTACGCGCATCCTTCGGTCAGGGAGGTGGCGATCGTCGGCGTGCCGGACGAATTCTGGGGCGAGTCGGTTAAGGCGGTGGTCCTGCTGAAGGACGGGACGAGCGCGACGCAAGAGGAGATCATCGAGTTCACCAAGGGAAAGCTGGCCGGCTATAAACGTCCTCGCAGCGTGGACTTCGTTACGGAGCTGCCCATGACCCCCACCGGCAAGATTCTGCGCCGCCTGGTCAAAGAGAAGTACTGGCAGGGCAAGGAAAGCAGAATAATCTAGCGCCGGCATCAAGGACTCTCCTGTGATGCAGTTTGATATTGTCCCATTCAAACAGCATTTGCTTTGCCGTCCATAAATTGTCAGCAGGAGCATGTTTTATGAATGAAACGGAGACTGCCTCCAAAATAGAAAAGAAAAGGGCCATCAACCGCCTTAAGAGCATGTACCCGCTGCGCAACCTGGTGCAGCAGGACTATGTGGATACGCTCCAGGCCAGCAAAGAAGGCCGACCTACAGTATGGTCCATGCTAACCATCTTCGAAGGAGACATACCCCTCAAGGCCATGGGCCTCAATATCGTCTACCCGGAGAATTATTCCACGCTGCTGGCTGCTTCCGGCACAGCCGAGCAGTTCCTGGACGCTTCCGACTCGGACGGCTTCCCCACACACATGTGCGGATACGGCAGGGCCACCATCGGCTATGCCTACCGTATGATGAAGGAGAACAACGGCAAAATACCGCCCGACGCGCCCCTGGGCGGCATGGCCAGACCATCGCTATTGCTCGGCTCGGGTATCTTCTGCGACGCCCGCTTCAAGTGGTTCCAGGCGCTGGCCAGGTATTTCGGTTCCCCGCAATGGTGCCTCGAGATGCCGGTGATGGGCACTGCCGAGGGTGCGGAGGAGGACCTCGAAGACTATCAGGTGAAGTTCCTGGTTAAAGAGCTGAACGACTACATCGCTTTCCTGGAGACACTTTTCAAGAAAAAGATGGACTGGAACAGGTTCGAAGAGCTGATGGAACTGGCAATTCAAATCCACGAAACCGTGTCCCTGATCAGCGAAGCCCGCAAGGCCGTACCCGGCCCCATGCACAGCACGGACTTCTGGAGCAGCATGCCGCCGTCGCTTTTCTTCGCCGGCGATATGAAGCTGGCGCTCAAGCTGTACCGGGACATGCTGGCCGAGGTGCAGGAAAGGATTAAGAACAAGGAATCGGGCATCAATTACCCGGAAAAGTACCGCCTGATCTTCGCTGAGCTTCCCCCCTGGCACAGCCTTAAGTTCTTCGACAACTTGGCCGAGAAGGGTTGGAATTTCGTTTTCGAGGGCTACGGCTATCACGCGCCCAAACCGCCGGACCTGAGCAAGGTGAACGATCCCGTGGAGAAGCTGGCGCGTCTCTCCCGCAATTTCGTGTTCAATATTCACCAGCACGCCAGGAAGAACGGCATCAATAATCCCATCGTAGCATGCTATCTCAACTATGCCCGGGGCTATAAAGCCGACGGTTTTTTTCTGCACCCCCTCATCTCATGCCGCGCGGCCAGCTCCAACCTCAGACCGATACAGGACTTCCTACTTAAAAAGCTGGACGTCCCTACGCTGTGGGTAGAGGGCGATATCATCGACAAGCGCGTTTTCAATCCCCAGGATACCTTGGCCAGGGCCGAGGCCTTCGAGCAGACCATGGACCACTACAGGAAGGTCCGCAAATCCAAAGGCCTGGACTGGTAAATAAAGAATGATAACCGGCAGATCGATACGGTAACAGCTCGTCAACAAGGAGGTGATCAGTGTCGACGGATAAAGAAGCGCCAAAAGAATATAAGGCGGGAGCGGGAGGGAAGCTTTATATACTGATCACCTGTACTCTTCTCCTGATGGTTAATTTCATGGACCGCCAGGTCGTGGCTGCGGTGGTGGAACCCATGAAAGCCGCCCTGGGGCTGAACGACAGTCAGATGGGCATCCTGGGGACGGTATTCCTGCTGAGCATTGCCGTCTTCTCTTTTCCTATTTCCTATCTGATTGACCGCTGGAGCAGGCGCAAGGCCGTGGGCATTATGGCACTGCTGTGGAGCATGTTGACGGCCGCCAACGGCTTTGCCTGGAATTTCTGGAGCTTCCTCATCCCGCGCAGCCTTGTGGGAGTGGGTGAAGCCGGATTTGTACCGGGCGGCTCCGCCATGATCGGCGCCGCCTATTCGAAAAAGGCGCGCGGCATAGCCATGGGCGTCTTCAACGCGGCGGTGCCGCTGGGAGTGGCGCTGGGCTCACTGGCCGGAGGAATCATTGCCAAGCAGTACGGGTGGCAGGCGCCGTTCTTCATCTTCGCCATCCCCGGCATCGTCCTGGGCCTGATGGCGTTTTTTCTGAAGGACTATAAGACCGTGGACGCCGAACAGTCGCCCGGAGTCAAGGTGGACTTCGTACGGTCGATAGGAACGCTTTTCAAAATCCCCACTCTGGTCTGGACCTTCGTCGGCTACGGCCTGGCCAACATCATGTCGATGTCGTTCCTCTTCTGGTCGCCGGCCTTTATCGGGCGCGCCTGGGGCGTGGACGTGCTGGCCGCCAACAGTATACTTGTCCCCATCGTACTGGCTGCCATCATCGGCTCGCCGCTGGGAGGATTCCTGGCCGATTTATGGTTCAGGAGAAATCCCAGGGGAAGGCTGTATGTTCCGGCCATCACCATTATACTCAGCGCCTTTTTCCTTGCGGCGGCCCTGCTCCTGCAGCTAAAAGGTCCGCTGGGCATGGCGATGATCGTCATCTACGGCATTTTGAACGTGATGGCGATCCCCTGCATCATGGCCATGGCGCAGGATGTCGCACCCGTTGCCCAGAAGGGCCTTGTATGGGGCGCCATGATCTTCTTCATGTATGTGTTCGGCGGCGGCTGGAGCCCCTACCTGGTCGGCGCCATTTCAGACGCTTTGGGGCAGGACGCGCAGGCGCTCGGCACCGCCCTGATGATCGCCTCCCTGGGCGGTGTACTGGGCGGCATCTGCTATTTCATGGCTTCCCGGCCGTATATCGCCGACATGGAAAAAGTAAAGCACGAACATCTGCTGGCCGAGAAATGATAGATATTCATCGATCGGGACGGCTGATCACTTTCCGATATCAGAAGCAACGTGAGGAGTGTAAAGAATGGAAAATGTTCTGGTCATAGGCGCCGGCTTTATGGGTACCGGCATCGCGCAGGTCGCCGCCCAGAACGGTTATTGCACCTACCTGCAGGATTCAGATGCCGCGGCGGTTGAAAAAGCCCTGGCCAATATCCGCTGGTCTACCGAGAAACTCGAGAGCAAGGGCCAGCTCAATGAGCCGGCCAAAGCCGTGCAGCAAAGAATCAGCGCGGCAAAAGATATTGCCATCGCCGCAAAGTGCCAGTGGGTGATCGAAGCTGTTTATGAAGACGAGAAGCTCAAGAAAGGTCTCCTCCAGGATTTGGAACAAATCTGCCCGGCGGAGACTATACTGGCCAGCAACACTTCCAGTATACGTATTACACGACTGGCTTCCGATGCGCGGCATCCGGAGAGAATAGTGGGGCTGCACTTCTACGGTCCGGTGCCTCTGATGCTGCTGGTTGAAGTGATCAAAGGAGAAAAAACTTCCGCAGCGGTTTTTGATAAGAGCGTTGATTTCATACTTTCGCTGCATAAATACCCGGTGAAAGTGATGAAAGACATACCCGGTTTCATTATGAACCGTATCACAGGCACGGCGTTCCGCGAGGCCCTCAACCTGGTGGAAGCGGGCATCGCCACAGTCGAAGATATCGATACGGGCATGAAATACGGTTACGGCTGGACTCTGGGGCCATTCGAGATGGCGGACTATGCCGGGCTGGATGTCTATCAGCGTGTGGGGCAGGCCTTCAAGGCAATGGGCATTGAAGCGTATGCGCCGACATCGACACTGATAGATAAGATGGTCCAGGCCGGACGCCTGGGCAGAAAGGTGGGCAAGGGATTTTACGATTATGCGCAGGGAGGGATAAAAACTGCTTTCGATACCAGCAAGCTCGCGTAATAAACAATGATTGGAAATGAATAAAGGAGGTCATCCATGAGCGATCAAAGCTCACAAAAACAGCAGATCCCCGCCATACAGGGCTGGTTCACCATGCCTCCGGAGGAGCCTCATATCATAGCCAGCAGATGTTCCGTCTGCCGGGGCTATTTCTTCCCGCCGGCGCAGGTATGCCGCAACCCGAACTGTAAAAAGGACGGGGCGATGGAGTCCGTGCTGCTCGGCAACAAAGGTAAATTGGAAGCCTATTCCATCAACTATTTTTCGCCGCCCCCCCCATACCACGCACCAGATCCCTTTGTACCCTTCGGCGTGGGCATGGTAAGCCTTCCGGAGGGCATCAGCGTCACCGGCCAGATTTCATCCGGCTATGACGAGAAAAACCTGGAGGTCGGCATGGACATGGACGTCGTGATTGAAAAGCTGTATGAGGACAGCCAGGGCAACGACGTCATGGCCTGGAAGTTCAGGCCGGCCAAAAACTGAGGTAAATATAAATACCGGTATCGATTTAGAGGTGAAAAATGAAAGAAGTGGCAATTTTAGGAGTAGCAATGCATCCCTGGGGCAAGATAAAGGACAAGAGCGTTCCCGAGCTGAACCTGGAAGTGGCTCAAGGTGCGCTGAAGGACGCCGGGCTGGAGTGGAAAGACATACAGTTCGTGGTGGCGGGCTCGGATCCCTGGAGCGGGGTCGACGGCCTGCTGGCCGGCTGCAGATTGTCGCAGAAAATAGGCAATAACGGTATACCTGTGGTGAATGTATACAACGCCTGCGCCACCGGCGGATATGCCCTGAAGACGGCGCAGGCCTATATAAACTCGGGCTTCTGCGATTATGCTCTGGTCGTGGCGGCCAGCATCTCTCCCGCCGGATTTTTCGGAGTTACTCATGTCGGCCGGGAGGACGATCCCAACGACCTGGACGCCCAGCGTTTCAGGATACCGGGCCTGACCAATCCTACCGGATTCGCCTTCATGGCCACATACAGGATGCACCATTACGGAATGACCGAAAACGACCTCGCGCTGGTGAAGGTTAAAAACAGCAAATTCGGAGCTCTCAATCCCCTGGCGCGCTTTAAAAAGGTCTTCACCGTCGAAGACGTGTTCAAGTCCCCCATGGTGACTTACCCGCTGCGCCTGTACGAGCTCTGCGCGACCAGCGACGGCGCTGCCGCGATCGTGCTGAGCAGCATGAAGGCGGCCAAAAAGCATACCCGCAAGCCTGTGAGACTGTCCGGCGTGGGTATATCGACTCCCAAATACCCCGATCCCAGGAGCGGAGGCTACGGCCTTGATATCGCCAGCGATTCGGGTGAGCTCGATTTCAACAACGGCATGGGCGTCCGGTCGGCCTATGCCGCCTACGAAGAAGCGGGCATAGGACCCGAAGACCTGGACCTGGCAGAGGTCTACGATCTCAGTTCCGCCTTCGAACTTGGCTGGTACGAGGAGATCGGGCTGTGTAAACGGGGAGACGCTGAGAAGCTGCTGCGGGAAGGAGCTACTGGAATAGGGGGCAGGATGCCGGTCAATACCAGCGGCGGCTGCGCTTCCTTCGGCGAGGCTATACCAGCCCAGGCCCTGGCGCAGGTCTGCGAGCTCACCTGGCAGATGAGAGGAATGTCCGGGCCGAGACAGGTTGAGGGCGCCAGAGTCGGCTGCACGGTCAACGCCGGTAAGCAGGGTAACTGCTCGGCCACCGTGGTAAAAAAATGAGTCGGCTGATTGCTGTAATATAGAGCCATAAAAGTTAGCGGAGGTTGCGATGAAACAGGGACAGACGGAGAAAAACGATGTTTTGATCAAGGTCAAACCGTGGCAGGTATGGTATACCATCACAGTCCTTTTCGTCCTGTATATGATGGACTATGCTCTGCGCTCGGTGATCGGCCCCATGACCCCAGCACTTAAGGCCGACCTGGGACTGAGCGATACCGAGGTGGGCTGGCTGATGTCGGTGGTGCTCATCGGCGTAGCGGTCTTCGCGTTGCCGCTGTCCTACCTGATCGACCGCTGGAGCCGGTCAAAAATGGTCTCCCTGATGGCTGTTATCTGGAGCGCGGCCAGCCTTTTTTCCGGCTTCTGCGCCAATTTCGGCCAGCTGCTGGCCACACGTACCGTGGTGGGAGTGGGCGAGGCCAGCTTTGTCTCGGGCGGCATGGCCCTTATCGCCGGCATGATCAAGAAGGCCAGGCGCGCGCTGGTGACCGGCATCTGGGTGGTAGCCATACCACTGGGCTCCGCCCTCGGCTTCCTGATCGGAGGTTTCGTCACCAAAAGCTTCGGCTGGCAGGCAGCCTTCATGGCTGTGGCTGCGCCCGGCATCATCTTCGGCATACTGGCCTGGTTTATGCCTGACTACAGGATAGACAAATCGGCGCTCAATAAAGCGGGTGATGTACCTCGCAGCAACGCGCTGGGTACCACGCTCAAGCAGTTCGTAAAGATCAAGACACTGCCCATCCTTTACCTGACCATCGCGCTCGAGATGTGCTACGTGCTCGGTTACGTGCCCTGGGTGCCGGTGCTCTTGAACCGCAGCATGGGCATGGACACGGTGCTGGCCAGCTCTGTCTCCGCCGGGCTGGCTCTGACTGCCATCATCGCCATGCCGCTGGGCGGATGGATCACGGACAAGGTCTCACAGCGCAACCCGCGCAACAAGGTGCTGGTCATCGTCGTGGTCATGCTGCTGGCCAGCGTCCTGATGGCCGCCGGCACCTATTTTGCTTCGCTGCCCCTTTTCGCGGCCGGAGTTTTCTTCACAACCGCCTTCGTCTCCGCGCAGCTCAATGCGGTTCAGGAGATCGTCCCCGCCTACCAGCGCGCCACGGCTATGGGCCTGTATATGCTTACCGGATATATCCTGGGCGGCATGTGGGGACCCATACTGATGGGAGCGGTATCCGACGCCGTCAACATCCAGACATCATTCCTGGTCATCAGCGGAATTGGTTTCCTCAGCTCATTCGGCTACCTCTGGTCGTCCAGGTACTTCAATGCCGATTACTACCGTGCCCGCGAGGTTGACCGCGCTATGGGGTTATTGGAAGGTAAATAGCGATCGGGGTATAATTCCCTGTCATGATTCCCTGGTTTGCCGGCTCGGTCGTCCGCTACGAAGGACAGAAGTTCCTCAGGTTTACCGGCGATGCCGACCTCTCCCGCATCGCCTCGGAGGGCAAAACTCGCGGGGACAGGGTATCCCTCTATATCCATATCCCTTTCTGCAAGACACTCTGCCCGTTCTGCTGCTTCAACCGCTACCTGTTCAAGGAGGAGCAGGCCCGCACCTATTTCGCAGACCTGCGGAGAGAGGTCGAGCTTTACGCCGACCTGGGCTTTAAATTCAACGACTTCTACTTCGGGGGCGGCACGCCCACCGTGCTCATGGACGAGCTTTCCGACTTCGTGAATTTCCTCAGATCGAAATTCGAGATCAAGCGCATCTCTCTTGAGACCACCCCGCGCGAGCTGACGCCGGAAACCATCGACCAGCTAAGGCAGCTGGGGGTCAAACGCCTGTCAGTCGGCGTTCAGAGCTTCGATGACGGGCTGCTCAAGGCCATGGGCAGGACGCTCTTCAAAGGCGAAGACTCCATCCAGAAACTGAAGCTGGCGCAGGGTAAATTCGATACGGTCAATGTGGACCTCATGTTCAACTTCCCCACGCAAACTCCGCAGCAGTTCCTCTCCGATATCAGAATCTTCAAGGACCTGGGCACGGACCAGGCCACGTTCTACCCGCTGATGCCCTCTCCCCATAAACTGGACGCGCTGACCAGGAAGTTCCGCAGGGTGGATACCTCGCATGAAAAGCAATACTACGAGCTGATACTGCGAGAACTGTTGGACAGCGGATACAGGGCATCCACGGCCTGGTGCTTCTCGCGGGGAGACCTTATGATCGACGAATACATCATCGATTACGACGACTACATCGGCGTCGGCGCCGGGTCCGTCAGCTTCCTGGGGGGCGATTTCCTGGTCAACTCCTTCTCGCTGGAGGGCTATCACAAGCTGATCGCCGAAGACCGGCTGCCGATAGTCCGCGCACGCCATCTCTCCCCCGCCGAGCAGTACCGTTACTATATGCTGACCAGGTTCTTCGGCATGGGCCTGAACACGCAGCAGTTCAGACAGCGCTTCAATTCCGACATTCATACCCGCCTGTGGGCGGAGCTGCTTTTCTTCAAGGCCGCAGGGGTCATCAGGGAGAAAAACGGCCTTATCTCAATCACGAGGCGCGGCATGTATCCCGTGGGCACCATGATGAAGGAGTTCTTTGCCTCACTCAATACGCTGCGGGAGTATTGCATCGAAAGCGGTATTTAGTTTTATCCGCTTTTACGTTATGATTAGGAGGCTCCGGGAGGTTTACGATGAAGAGAACAGAGCAAGACTGGCTGAGCGCCGCCAACTGCGCGATCTACCAGCCGGGACAGCGGCAAGGCCACTACGAAAGCTATTTCCTGCGCGCCAACCATCCCGAGCGCCCACTGGCTTTCTGGATAAGGTACACCATCTTCAACCCCCACGGCCGTCCGGAAAAGGCTATCGGGGAGCTCTGGGCCGTCTACTTCAACGGCGAGACCTCCTCCACCACAGCCGTTAAAAAGGAACTGCACATCGGACAGTGCTCGTTCAGCCGCTCGGGACTCGACGTCAGGATCGGAGAAGCCTTCCTGCAGAAGGACTGGCTCAAGGGCAGCGCCGCATCTCACAACCATACCATCAACTGGGACCTTAAATACAGCGGGGACAGCCAACCCATTTTCCCCCTGCCCATGAATATGTATTCGGGCGGCTTCCCCAAGGCCAAGCTCTGCGTTCCGCTTCCCATGGCCTGCTTCACCGGCACGCTGGAAGTGGACGGCAATACGATCAAAATCGAGAACTGGATCGGCAGCCAGAACCATAACTGGGGCTCCAAGCATACCGACCTGTATGCCTGGGGTCAGGTAGCCGGCTTCGACAACAGCCCCGACAGCTTCCTTGAGGTGGCCACCGCCCGGGTTAAAATAGGCCCCGTCTGGACACCCCGCATGACCCTCATCACGCTCAGACACAAAGGGGAGGAATACAAGCTGAACAACGTCCTGCAGACGATCAGGGCCGAGGGATGGTTCACCTATTTCGACTGGCATTTCAACTCATCCAGTGACGACGTCGATATCAGAGGCAGGATGTATGCCCCCAGGGAGCTGTTCGCCGGCCTCAACTACTACAATCCGCCGGGCGGGAGCAAGCACTGCCTCAACAGCAAACTGGCCTCGTGCGAGCTCAGCGTCACCTACAAACAGGGGAAAAACAGGGGCATGTCGGAACTGCTTCATACCAAACACCGGGCGGCCTTCGAGATTCTCACCGACCTCAAAGACCACGGCATCACAATACAGGTTTAGCTTTTCATCTGTCTTCAAGCCGGCCCGGGGCAAAGGGCCGATCAAATTCTTGATTAAAGGAGGTTTCCATGGAGTACAAGGAGCTTAAATACGAGGTGTCGGAGGGCATTCTCACGCTGACGCTCAACAACCCGGACAAGATGAACTCGATCACCGCGTCGACCTGCAGGGAGCTGCTCGACGCGTTCGACCGGGCGGATAACGACGACGACGTGCGTGTGGTGATTGTGACCGGCGCTGGCAGGGCGTTCAGCGCAGGGGCCGCCCTGGGAGGGGGAGAGGAAGCCAAGGGCTCTTACTTTATGGAACGGTTCATGGGCAGGGAGGACGACCAGCCGCACCGCGATGAGGGCGGCATCGTCGTGCTGCGCATATACGATATGAAGAAGCCCATTATAGCCGCCATCAACGGGTCGGCGGTGGGCTTCGGTATAACCATGACCTTTCCCATGGATGTCCGCATCGCCTCGACCAACGCCAAAATGGGCCTGGTGTTCTGCCGCAGGGGCATCGTCTTCGACGGCTGCGCCAGCTGGTTTTTGACGCGGCTGGTAAATATGGGAGTTGCCACCGAGTGGGTCTACAGCGGCAGGGTCTTCAGCGCCAAAGAGGCCTTTGAGAAGGGTCTGGTGAGCGAACTGCTGGAGCCGGAGGCGCTGCTGCCGCGGGCGCGCGAGATCGCCGCAAGCATCGCCAATAATTCATCCCCCATCTCGGTGGCGCTCTGCCGCCAGCTGATGTGGAAGATGCTGGGCGCAGACCATCCCATGGAGGCGCACCAGGTGGAATCGAAAGCGCTCAACTGGATTTTCGGCGTACCCGACGCCAAGGAAGGCATCATGTCCTTCCTGGAGAAGCGGCCACCCGCCTTCCCCATGAAGACGAGCAAGGATATGCCCGCTTTCTACCCCTGGTGGAAGGACCGGCAGTTCAAGTACTAACTTGATTATGTTTTCTATCCGTATGCCAGTGATGGACGCTTGTATATGATTGAGATAGAATATTCATAATTACCCGGTGAGAATCTGATGACCTTACCTTTGATGCTCAATTTTCCTAATGCCTCACACATAATATTGGGTGATGCAAGAGACGAGCTGAAATCCCTACCGGATAAATTTACGCAGGTCTGTATAACAAGTCCACCCTATTGGGGCACCAGAGATTACGGGATACAGGATCAGATCGGCGCCGAAGAAACCCTTGATAAATACATCGACAATCTACGCGAAGTATTTAGCGAGATTCGTAGAGTTCTCCGAGATGATGGCACTCTGTGGTTAAATATTGGTGATACATATACCAGCGGCAACCGTGATCGAAGAGCGCCAGACCGTAAGAATGCTTCTCGAACCATGGCATATCGACCGCCAACGCCAAAAGGCCTTAAACCAAAAGACCTAATCGGGGTACCTTGGCGCTTAGCATTAGCTCTCCAACAAGATGGTTGGTATTTAAGATCTGACATTGTATGGCACAAGCCAAATGCTCAGCCAGAATCAATGAAAGATCGACCTACTCGTTCACATGAATATGTATTCCTATTTTCAAAATCAGAACGCTATTATTACGACTATGAATCAAGCAGAGAGCCTTCGAATGGCAATCACATTCTTAGAAATCGTCGAACAATATGGTCAATAAATACTGAGTCAAAACATCCGCCACACTTGGCTGTTTTCCCACCCGATTTAGTTCGTATATGTGTTATCGCAGGGTCCAAGAAAGGAGCTATAGTCATAGATCCTTTTATGGGCTCCGGGACGGTTGGCGTTGTATGCAAAGAATTGGAACGAAAATTTATCGGAATCGAGATAAAACCTGAATATGTAGAGATGGCGAGAGACAGGATAGGGGGCGTTTGTATTGAATATGAAACCTCAAATTAAAGGTAAATCACTTCCAGTATTCAAACCTGATTTGCAGGTATCGTTTTATCAACGTGTTAAAATACTCCAAAATTCCTACCTTACAGAAGCTCTCAGCAAGACTGTCGAGAAAATGGATATTTCGACTTTGGATAAAGAACTTGCCCGGTATATTAAACCCGTTGTTCTCTCTAAGCTTGCTTCCTATGGTCTCCGAGGAGAGGTTTTACTCCCAGTGCCTTGTATACTGACTGCAAGACCGTCCTTACTTGGTTACTACCGTCTGCTGTATGGACTTTCTCAAAAGGAATTCTATCGATCTTCAGACATGGCATGCTTTAAGCAGCTGGAAGAAAAAAATGATTTGCCAACGACCCTTGCAATCCGATTAAGCGATCTGTGTATAAGTCTTATTCACACTGGTCAGCTATTAATAGAAGGAATAGATACTATTGATATTAGGATAGTGCGTGATTTACAGCTGTTGACACTGGGAGCACAATTCCGCGGGGGCCAAAATACGAGACTGGGGAGAGAGGCTACTGAAGAGGTCTTTAATATAATTGAGAAGATTGTTCACCCAAACATCATTGAACAGGATACTCGACAGATTGTACTTCGAAACGCAGCTGGTCGTGAGGTTATTGTTGCTTTCTCATCCGATCCCGATATCGCAATTACAGAAAAAATGAAATCAATGACTCGGCCTTCTGTATCAGTAGAAATCAAAGGCGGCACAGATGTTTCAAATATTCACAATAGGATTGGGGAAGCGGAGAAAAGTCATCAAAAGGCAAAAAGCCGTGGATTCTTCGAATTCTGGACTATAATTGGAGCCAAAGTTGACCTGAAAACAGCCCAGCGCGAATCTCCTACAAGTAGTCGTTTCTTCTATCTACCTGATCTTAGAAATGCCGCCACTTCTGAATACAAAAAATTCAGGGATCACCTACAGTCCGTTGTAGGAATAAAGACTCGCTAAACTAGCATGTAGCCGAAGGCCTTGCGGCTGATGATGCGGGAGGGATTGGAGGTATCCGGCTCTATCTTCTCCCGCAGCCGGTGCACGAGCTGGTCGAGCGTCGCATCCGATATAGCGGCCGGGTCCAGACTATCGAACCACACGGCCTTGATTATCTCGTCGCGCAGGCAGACTATGCCGGCGTTCTCGTACAGGTAATTCAACAGCTCGTACTCCTTGCGCGACAGTTTCATGGATTTGCCGTCGACGTGCACCTCTTTCCTGGCCTCATCGATTTTTAGCCAGCTTACATCGGTGGCTACGGCTTTCTGACCGGCCCCAGCACCCTTTCCTCCCAGCAAGCTGGTGCTCTCGGTCTCCTTGAAGATCAAAAGGGAGTGCGCAGGACCCGCCGCCGTACCCAGCCCTATCTTGCAGTTATGCTTCAGGTCGTACAGCCTGCCCGAAATTATGCGGTCGTCGTTGAGCACGGTGCCGTTGGTGCTGCCCAGGTCCCGTATCTGGTAGCGGCCTTCCTTCTCAAGTATCTCAACATGCCTTCTCGAAACCGCTTCGTCGTTTAATTCGATATCCGGCTTGTACTGGGGAGTGCGCCTGCCGATGACCGTGGCGGCCTGTCTGAGGGTGAATATCTTGCCGATGTCCTCGGCGTCGCCCTTTTTAACTATGATGAAAGCCACAGCAGGCCTCCTGCTATATGCAGGCCGTATTTCCTCTTGCAGTATAATATATCCATAGCAATCATCACAGAAAATCGAGATGTCAGATGTATATTAGGTATTCGTCAGAAAGCTGTCAAGCAATTGATTTTGCCGCAGCCTAGAATGATGTGATCGTAATGGAAGAGGTAATCAGCATCAGCGTGGTCTGCCCGGCCTGCCAGGGATTGAACGGGGCCGGCAGCTTCTTCTGCTATAGCTGCGGACATTACCTGGCGGAAGAAAAGGTTTGCTCGAGCAGCGATACCATAGGGGAGGAAGCTGCTCAACCTGCAGCACAGAACGCTGCGGCCAGACTGATCATGCCGGGTGGCGAGGAGATCGTCCTGACGGACAATACCCGGTTCATTCAGCGCAGCGACTTCGATGGCAAACTCCCGCAGGACGCGCTGATGAGCATATCCAGGCAACACCTGCTGGTTACGCGTGAGAACGGCGCGTATTTCGTCCAGGACCACGGACGGGACGGCACCGGCAGCACCAATCACACGCGGGTGAATAATGTCGACATACACCATAAGGGCAGGCAGGCCCTCAAGGACGGGGACCGGATAGAGCTGGCCAGGCAGCCCGGCGCCACGCTGATCTTCAAGCTAAGCTGATATTGGATTGAAGGAGATTTGATTGGAAACCGGATACGGCTGGGATACCGGCCTGGTGAGAAAACTCAACGAGGATAGCGTTTTCTGCTGCACCTTCGATCTGCGCACCAGTTCAGGCACGGTATCGGCCGGGCTGCTGGCGGTCGCCGACGGCATGGGAGGACACGATGCCGGGGAGGTAGCCAGCGACCTGGCCATCAGGATTTTCCAGGCCGAATGCATCTCGGGATTGCTGGCCAGACAGGCGGCTCCCGGTCTGCCGCTGCTGGCCACCGCCTTCAGCAAGGCCAACGACGCCGTCCTCGAGGCTGCGTCTGACAGGTCGCTGCAGGGAATGGGCACCACTCTCACAGCAGCCCTTATCGCCGGCCAGGACATGTTCGTGGCACACATCGGGGATTCCCGCTGCTATATCATCAATGCCCGCGAGATCATTCAGGTCACAACGGACCACTCCGTGGTGCAGGAGATGGTAGATAGCGGCCACATCTCGGCCGAGGAAGCCCTGACGCATCCGCGCCGCAACGAGATAACGCGCGTGCTGGGATACAGCGACGTAAGCACGCCGGACCTGATACAGATCAAGCTCTACGCAGGGGACAACATACTCTTGTGCTCGGATGGGCTGTGCGGCGTCCTTCCCGCCGACAGGATCCAGGAAACGCTGCTTGCCGCGCACAGTCCCGCGCAGGCCTGCGACGACCTGGTATCCCAGGCCAACCTGGCCGGAGGGCCGGACAATATATCGGTTATCGTCGCCAGGCCTGTTGGGCTTCCCTCGTGGCAGGCGCTTATATCGGCTAAGACGGGGGTAAAAACAAGCTGATGGACGATCCGACCATCTTCGTCATAGTCTTCGCCCTGATCTTCACCAGCATACCGGTAACGGTGGCCATCATCCAGGCGGTTCAGAGGCACAGGGCCAATAAACTGGCACAGCGACAGGGCGGGCCGCAGCAGTCCCGGGTGGAGAGCAAGCACCGCGTTAACGGGCGCTACGAGCTTAAAGCGCCGGCATTTAAACAGGGGGGCATGGCAAACATCTGGCTGGCCAGGGACCGCACCAGCAGCACGAAATGCATCATCAAGACGCCGCGCAGGGGCACCACCATGGATAACGTCTACCTGGACAAGCTGCGCCAGGAAGCCGCTTTCCTCAAAAGGCTGAAGCATCCCAACATAGTCACCTACCTGGATGATTTCTACTATAAGGAAGAATTCCACCTGGTGCTCGAGTTCGTATCGGGTGAGACCATCATGTCTTCCTCCCCCAGGACATCGGCGGGCGAGCAGCAGCTGTTAACCTGGGCCGGCGAGGCGCTGGATGCCCTGGCCTATATCCACGCCGCGGGCATCGTGCACAGGGATGTCAACCCCAAAAATATCATGCTGAGCGGCAACGGCGGCATCAAGCTGATCGACTTCGGCACGGCTAAAAGCCTGGAGAGCATGAAGAGGGACACGGTCAAGACGGATCCCTTCACGCAGATTGCCAATAAGGGCTTCGATATCCCCGAACTGTTCATAGGAGGCGAGAGTGACCAGCGCTGCGACCTGTGCGGCCTGGCGCAGACCTGTATTTACCTGCTCACGCTCAGACAGCCCAACGACCTGTGCACCGAGCTGATCCGCACTAACTGGCCGCGGAGCTACAGCGAGGCCGGCAAGGTTGCGGACCACCTGATCTCGGTGGGTATCTCCGCCAGGACGTCCCGCTGCCTGGCGCAGGCCATCATGTTCTCCCCCGGCAGCAGGCTTGCCAGCGCCACCGCCATGCGGGCGGCGCTGCTGTCCGCCGACGAGTGCGAAGTGAAAGAGGCGGAGGTCTCCAAATGAGGCGACAGGCTGCGGCCCTGCTAATCGCGCTGGCCGTCCTGCTGGCCTGTATAAGCTCAGCGGCACTCACGCATATATCCGTACATGCCATGGGCGCACCGACCGAGAACTTCACCATACCCGATCCCCTGGAGGATAGCGAGCATGCTGAGATCAAGCCGCCCGTCAATTTCATTTTGCACGGCACTTCTTCACTGCCTTCGGGGGCATCGCCCGACCTGGCCGCGTCCATATACGGGGCCTCTGCAGAGGGCGCCAGCATAACCGGGGACGAGCAATGGTACCTCGATGTCGACATCAATATGCCGGGCTGGCTGTATATATATGAGTACTTCCCCATACCCGGCGAGGACCAGGGCAGATGGATCGCCTATAAATGGCAGCTCAAAGAGCCGGGCCTGTGGAGGCTCGGGCCGTTCAGGCCCGGCGAGAATGAGCCGGAAGGGCAGCACATCTACAGGCTCTTTTTCTACGGGGACGGCCAGTGGGCTGCGGTCAGCAGCGAGGCGCACAGCGGCTATTTAGTCTACTGGAAATACGTGAGGGGCGCGCAGGAGCCGGCTCAGCCTGTCACGACTCCTTCATCCGGGCAACCTGCGCCTTCAGATAACAATCTGCTAAAGTTCATCACCAATCCCCTTTTCCTGCTGATCGCTCCCTCGGCCGTCGTGATAATTGTGCTCCTGGCGCTTTACGCACGGCGACGTCTGCGCGAACCGGGCTACGCACGGCCCCTTGCTCAGCAACCGCTGGTGGAACTGCTGGAGAAGCCGGGAACAACGCCCAAAGCGCCGTCACAGGGCGCGGCCAGGGCCGTACTGGAATTGCCCAACGGATTGAAGATCCGGCTGAGCGATGAAAGCGAGATTATAGGGCGGGCCCAGGTCGCCAGGACGCTGGGGCTGGACGAGCTGGGATTGATATCCAAACAGCACTTCAAGATCAGCTTCACTGACGGCAAGGCTTTTATCCAGGACCTGGAGAGCGCCAACGGCACTGCCGTCAATGCTACCAGCATAGACGGCACTGAGCCGGTGGAATTGAACGACGGGGATGTTATCGAGATGGCAGGCAAGGTCAGCCTGAAATTTCGCTCCAACCTGTAAACTCTTTTTCCCTTCACAATTCACACATAACCCGCAACTGCCATCAATCTTTTTTATCAGGTATTTATCAGGAACCTGTCAGGTCGGGGTCAAGCAGGGGGTGGAATATGGATTTATACTTATTGAAGATAGACCGACCACCCCGGAGGTGCGTTATAGATATGAAAAAATTAATAATACCGCTGCTGATCGCATGCATGGTCGTATCTGCAGCGGCCGCCATAGTATCGCCGGCCCAGGCGCAGCCGTCTCCGCCGGTCAATCCCGATGAAAGCTGGCAGCCTCCTGACGAAGGCGGCGAAATGGTCGAGCCCCCTGTGGGCGTCGACACCTACAACCAGACATGGCCCAGTCTCCAGATGACAGTGCCGCCGTCACCTCCGTCGGGAGCGTCGGCGTCCATAGTAAACGCCTACCTGGTGACCAGCTACGGTCAGACGCTTAATTACCTGTCACGCAACGACCTTTGCTACCTGATCGTTTCGTTCAACGGCCCGGGTTACTTCTACCTGTGGGAATATTATCCGCCGGGGACCACTCCTTACGGGCACTGGCTGTGCTACAGATGGTACAGGCCTTATGCGGGCGTATGGCGGATCGGACCCTTCAGCGCCGAGGCCTGGGATCCCGACGGGCTCTACGTCTGGAAGATGTGGTACAACTCGGGCTTCACCTGGTCGGAGCGCACTCTGAGCTTCAGCTACACGCGCGGCAGCATCTCGCCTTACAGCGGGCCCTCGCCCAGACCGATCTATCAGCCTGCGATCAATTCCTTCACCGCCAATGCATCGTCGATAGACGTGGGGCAAACTGTCACGCTGACCTGGGCCACCAGCAACGCCAGCAGCGTAACTATATCTCCGGGTATGGGCACAGTGGGAACATCGGGATCAACAACCGTGACACCCGGCGTGACCACGACTTATACACTGTCGGCTGCGGGCAGCTCGGGAAGCACGGTTACCTCTTCCACCACCATCACCGTGATACCGAGGGTGCCTCCAACGCTGACCGTGCTGCAACCCACCATACAGTCCGGCCAGTCCACCGTGCTATCGTGGAACGCCCCCGCAGCACTTCAGGTATATATAGCCGGGCTGGGTAATTTCGACGCAGTCGGCACAACTGTGGTGGCGCCCAACCAGACCACCACGTATAACCTTACCGCCACCTATATCGACGGCGCCACCCAGACGGCTTCCATTATTGTCACCGTCGAGCAGCCGTTCTACCTTCTATACGGCCTTCTGGCGCTGCTGGCCATAGCCGCCATCGTGATAGTGATCATGCTGGTGAAAAGGCCGCGCGCCCGGCAGCCGCGCACATCGGCTGCAAGCGCAGGCACAGCCACATCATCCGCCGCCACATCGACGGCAGCCACCTCCGCAGCATCGACATCGGTCACGGAAGCTCCTCCGGCCAAGCTGGTCATGCCCGACGGCGGCGAGATGCTGCTTGCCGGCAACGTGAGGGCACTGGGGCGCCAGGACTTCGAAAAATTGCTGCCTGCGGACCGTGCATCGTTCATCTCGAGGCAGCATATCAACGTCTGGTACGAGGATGGAAAATACTATATCGAGGATCCCGGCAGCACCAACGGCACCAGGCTCAACGGCACTGAGATCCGCGAGGGCGGCAAACAGGCCCTGGTGGACGGCGACGTTATCGAGCTGGCCGATAAATTGAGTATTACATTCAAAATATAGTAATCATAATAATCAAAGAGGAGGTTAAAATGATTGCTAATAAGATTGCGCAACTGCTGGCGGCAGCGCTCCTGGTCTGTTCTGCGCTTATACTGCCGCTGGCATCCGTCGCTGCGGATGACACTCCAGCTCCAGTAGTCGAAACCACGACCGTGACCACTACCGAGACACCCGCCCCGGTTGTCGAGACTACGCCCGTGGTGACCACCGAGACACCCGCTCCGGTTGTCGAGACCACACCTGTGGTGACCACCGAGACACCCGCTCCGGTTGTTGAGACTACGCCCGTGGTGATCACCGAGACACCCGCTCCGGTTGTCGAGACCACACCTGTGGTGATCACCGAGACACCCGCTCCGGTTGTCGAGACCACGGCAACGTCGAATACGGAGCAGGTTGTCCTGCCGCCTCCGCCGCTGCCAGCCACATCAGGCCAATCGTCCGAGGAGACTTCTTTTGCGGTAGCCCAGGCCGAAGCGCCCGCGGGCGATGCGCTGCCTGCGCCGCCGCTACCTCCTTCATCTCCGGTTACAATCCAGGTTCATCCACCGATTGGGGTACCCTCCGTGGACGCTCTTCCTCCTCCACCTCCGGGGCCTCCACCTCCTGGGCCACCACCTCCACCTCCTGGGCCGCCTCCTCCCGGACCGCCACCTCCGGGGCCGCCACCTCCGTGGCCTCCTCATCCTCCTCCACCACCCAGGCCGCCCTACCCGTACTATTACGACTATCCCTGGTATTACCGGCCCTGGATCTCAACATACCATCCAGTAGTGGTAGTGCCATCGATACCATCTCCGGTGTACGCGCCTGTGATCAGCTCGTTCACCGCTAATCCCAGCTACATACAGCCGGGGCAATCATCCACGCTGTCGTGGACGGTCAACAACACGGCCAGCGTCAGCATATCACCGTCGGGCGGTTCAGTGCCGAATTCGGGAGTTTACGTTGTAACTCCCACCTATACGACCACGTATACACTCACGGCATCCAACAGCGCCGGCTCGGCGGTGGCCAGCACCACGGTAACAGTGGCGCCCTATGTCGGCAGCACCTATTACACCGGCACCACCTACAGCGGCACATCCCAGCCGACCTCCACGACTACTGATCCGGTCGGCACGACGAGCAGCAGCAACGGGACCTTATCCGGGTGGCTGCCCTATATACTGCTCGTTGCACTGCTGGCCGCGGCAACCATTATCATAGTCATCCTCCTGCTGAGGAGACCCGCAGTGCAGGCCGCTCATTACAGCGGCGCCCGCTCCGGCACGATGCCGGCGGTCACCTCGCCTGTAGCCACGCTGCCGGCAACGGGCTCCCCCAAAACATCGCCGGTAATCGTCGGCCCGGCTGCCAAATTCGTTGCCACCAATGGTGGAGAGCTCTCGCTGTCGGGCGACGGCGCCCCGCTGGGACGCAGGGACTTCCAGCACATGGTTGCTCCCGATAAGGCAGACGTCATCTCCAGGCAACACATCTCGGTCACTTACGAGAACGGCCAGTATTACATCGAGGACCGGGGCAGCACCAACGGAACCAAGCTCAACGGTTCGTCGATCAAAGGCACAGGCAAGCATTTGCTCAAGGACGGTGACAGCATCGATCTGGCGGGCGCGCTCAGCTTCCTGTTCAGGTCCTGATCTTTTAAACAGAAGGCCGGCGCTCCATATGGAGCGCCGGCCTTTTTTAATCCACTCCTGCCGGTTTAACGCACCTGCTCGTAGAATTGTTTAATGGCAGTTTCCATATCCTTTTCAGTGCCGAACCCTCCGCTCTTGACATCCCGGATGACCGATCCCGTATCCAGAAAGAGCGCCGTGGGGATGGTCCTGAACTGGCACTCGCTGACCAGCTTGGCAGTCGGGTCCATATAAACGGGCATGATCAGCCCGTATTTTTTTATCCATTCCTCTACATCCTTCTGCTTCTCGCTGCTGGCCACCATGAACAACAGCATATCGCTGTCCCTGGGCCAGTCGCGATAGACGTCATTGAGAAAAATCGCCTGTTTCATACAGGTCGGGCAGGTGGTCTTGGTGAAGACCATGAATACCTTCTTGCCGGCGATATCTTTATTGGTGAAATCGCCTCCCTGCAGGGTCTTGAAGGAGAAATCGTAAATCCCGCAATTCATCTTGCAGCCGGTCGGGGAGGCCGGCGGCGTGCTAAAGGGGTTGAGCGTCTGCCGGGCGGACTCGTCGAAATCGGTCACGGACTTTATGGTCACGCTATAACGCGTTTGAGGTTTAAGCCAGTTCAACCTGAATTTATGCTCGTACACCAGGCTGTTATCGCTTTGACTGTCGGGCTCGGTCTCCTTATCCGCATTGTAGCTGACGGCGCCCGTGGATGGCTTGCTGGTGATCCATTTCACCGTCGCGGCCGAGCTGGTTATATCGTATACGTTAACATTCGAGATGGTGAACGCGCCCGCCTGTGCGCCGGCCGCCGTGGTCACAAGCGTATAGCCCTTCGATGCCGCGGTATTGCCGCAGCAGTCTACGGAAAGGGCACGGAAGTAATAGGTCGTTTTAGGCACCAATCCCTGCAGCATGACCGCATGTGTGTTCAGCAGGGTCGCGTCCAGCGCCGTCTTATTGCCGTAGGAGTCCTTTAGACCGAACTCGACCTGGCCTGTGGCCGGCCGGTTGGTCTGCCAGGATATCACCGCATGGTCGCTGAAGACCGCGGGAGAATCGATGGAAACGACGGTCAGGGGATCCGACTCCGCTTCCCTGGCCTTTTCCAGCACTCCTTGAATCTCGTTGGATGCCAGGGCGAATCCTTCCCGGCCGGGCTGGCCGGCATTCCATGCTACCATGCCGATCAACTCACCCGCTTTGTTCAACACCGCGCTTCCCGCCTGCGACGGGTCCAGTGCAGCGTTGGTCTGCAAATAGCGTATCTCGTTGTCTTTGGGCAATGAAGTCACGCTGCCCCTTGACTCTGCGGCGCTGTCCGTGCCGGCTTTAAATCCCCAGGCCGCCACCTCGTCCCACTGGCGTACCAGGTCCGAATCACCTATTAAAACCGTCTTTAGCCCGGGCGCCTCGATCTTAATCAGCGCCAGGTCCCTCCCGCTGTCCCGGCAGACTACACGGCCTTCGTAGCCCTGCCCGGGCTTGATCTGGACCGAGGGAGCCGTGGTATTGCCCAGCGCGTTATTGCCGGTGGCAATATAGCCGGCCTGATCGATAATTATGCCGTTGAGGACCGCGCTGTCGGTCTGAATTCTCACAAGTGAAGCAACGATGGCAGGGCTGCCGCACCCGCAGAGCATGACTGATGTGAAAACGACCGTGAGTATCAAAAGGCGAGCCGCTAAATTACGCATATGCTTTATCATTATCCCAGGGATTCCGCTATTTAATGGGAACGCCGCCGGTATCCAGCTTGGGCCTCACCACGTTGTCCATCAGGACTGCGATGGGGGCGTTCATAACTTTTTTCATCTCGGCTACGATGCCCCTGCCCTTGTTCAGGCCCTTGGCGAAGGCCACCGCCTCTTTTACGGTCTCATCGGCGGAGGGGCAGGCTTTGCGCACAACGTTGAGCTTTTCCAGCTCTGCGGCGGTGTAACGCTTACCCGTGAGCTGGGCTTCGCGCACTTTGGTCGAGGGCAGGGTCCGTTTGATCAGCGCATCCATATACGGCAGGAAGGGGATATTGAGGTCGACCTCCGGGAGGCAAAGGAAGCCGCGGTCGGCGCGCATATAAAGGAAATCGAAGGAGCAGGCCAGTATGGCGCCGCCGGCGAAGGCATGGCCGGTCAGCGCAGCCACCGTGACCATGGGATAGAAGGTAATCCTCCTGTATACCCTGTCCTGGACATCAAAGAATTTCTCCACTTCGGGGTCCTTGCGCCCGATGGCGGGCACCAGCCAGTCCAGGTCCATGCCATTGCACCAGATCTTTTCGTCGGCGGATTTCACCACGAGCGCGGTGACGGTGGTCTTCTTTTCGATATCGTCCAGGGCTTTGAGCAGTTCGCTGCAGAAAACCATATTGAACCTGTTCTCACCGCTCTTCATGGTCAGCAGGGCGATGTTCTCGTCAACGCTCCATTCGACTAAAGACATGGGGACACCTCCGTAATTAAATTATTTGACGGCCGCCCGGTGGGAGGGCGCCCTTTGAGGCGGCGCTAAATATTATATAACGATGACATGGGCCAGTACAGTATATTGCTTAATCCGCCCGATTTGTGCACAATAAGCAGGTCTTATTTCAGTATACAAAATCCACTTAAGGAGCTTTATTATGGATAACGTTATGGTCATCGGCGCAGGGTTCATGGGCGGAGGAATCGCCCAGGTGGCGGCGCAGGCGGGCTATAACGTCTACCTGCAAGATATGAGTCGGGAATCGATCACAAAAAGCCTGGCGCAGATAAAGTGGTCGACCGAGAAGCTTGCCTCCAAGGGCATGATCAAGGACAGCGCACAGGTGGTGCAGGATAGGATCAAAGCCGTCAGCGATCTCTCCATGGCCCCCCGCTGCCAGTGGGTCATCGAAGCAGTCTTCGAGGACGAGAAAATGAAGAAGGAGATGTTCAAGGAACTGGACGCGGCCTGCCCGGCCGATACCATCCTGGCCTCCAACACGTCCAGTATACCCATCACCCGCCTAGCCTCGCTGACCAAACATCCGGAGAGAGTGGTCGGACTCCACTTTTTTGGCCCGGTGCCGATGATGCGGCTGGTGGAGGTAATCAAGGGCAACAACACCTCGGATGAGGTGTTTAAAAAGAGCGTGGACTTCATAGCTTCACTCGGCCAGTATCCGGTCAGGGTAAGGAAGGATATACCCGGCTTTATAATGAACCGCGTGGGCGGCGTGGCCTTCCGCGAGGCGCTGTCGCTGGTGGAGAACGGCGTCGCAACGGTGGAAGACGTGGACAGGGGCATGCGTTATGGTTACGGGTGGAATATCGGCCCCTTCGAGATCGCCGATAACGCAGGTATCGACACCTATTTCAGGGTGGGCAAGTCCTTCGCCGCGCTGGGCGCCGGGGATATAGCATCGGCATCGCCGCTGATGGAGAAGCTGCTCAAAGCCGGCAGGCTGGGCCGCAAGGTCGGCAAGGGCTTCTACGATTATTCTCCCGACGGAACGATGACCCCCTTCGATGTAACGCAGCTGTAGTTTTTATACTGTCATTGCGAGCGAAGCGTGGCAATCTTGTATGCCTGTCATCACGTACAGGATTGCTTCGTCACTACGTTCCTCGCAATGACCATATTTAACGAGCGAATCACAGCTCGACTATCAGACCTTCGTATCCGACCTCCAGCTCCATCTCGAGCTGTTTGCCGGCCGCGGCCAGCTCCCCGCGCATCTCGTCTTCGTATGCAACGGGTATGTGGTTGACGATCACTCTGGGCAGGTAGCCCCTGGCCTTGCGGAACTCCATCAACTCCTCTGCCAGCAGCGCAGGCGTCATGTGGCAGAGCTTCTCCATCTCTTCCCGAACGCGGTTCAGTCCCGTGACCTCGATTATCATCAGGTCCGGCGCTATCCGCTCCCAGCACCCCTCCAGACCCGGACCCGTATCTCCCGCATAGAAGAAGCTCCTGCCGTTGTCCGCCCTGACGAAGTATCCGGCCGACGGCACGGTGTGGTTGACCGGCAGAGGCAGCACTTCCAGGTTCCGCAGGGCCAGAGGCTGAAACATGGCAACAGGGTTCAGCTTCATGCGCGGATTATCGGCGGAAGGCCAGATTGTATAGTCTCGATATAGCCTGCCGTCGAGCAGGTAGAGGTATACCGTTTCGAGAGTATCGCGCAGGCCGTAAACGTCGATGGTTGAACCTGGCAGGCTGTTGGCCCCCAGCATGATCAGGTCCTTGCAGTGATCGAAGTGATGATGCGTGAGCAGGACAGACTTTATCTGCTGCTGTCTTTCCAGCGGCAGTGACGCAGTCAGTCCGCCCGCGTCCAGCGCGACCGCACCGTCCACCAGCACAGATGGTAGTCGGGCCTTATCGGTCTCCGTATTATGGGCGCCCAGCACCTCTACTCTCACACTCAACCTCGCAAAGAAGGCCTATCCCGTTATTGCGTAGTAGATCACCAAATAATGCAGCACCGCTCCCACGATGACCAGCAGGTGAAATATCTCATGGAAGCCGAAGACGCCGGGAAATGGATTCGGCTTCTTGATGGCATAGATAACCGCCCCCAGAGTATAGGCCACACCGCCTGCTAAAAGCAGGCAGAGCGATGTGAGCGGTATGTTTGTCAGCAGAGGGCCCCAGAAAAGCGGTACGAGCAACATCCAGCCCATCACGACGTAGATCACCGTGGTAAGCCAGCGCGGGCCGTGGATATAAACCATCTTAAAGACGAATCCGAGAATGACCAGCAGCCACTGCGCGCCGATGATGCCCCAGCGCCACCAGCCGTCCAGATAGATATAGCTTATAGGTGTATACGTGCCCGCAATCATGAAAAATATAGCTATATGGTCCAGCCGCCGCCACGGATTTCTCTCGTCTTCGCCCGCTTTCTGCCCGTGGTAAACAGCGCTGCAAGTAAAGATGAAGATGGCGCCCAGGCTGTAAATGCTGGAAAGAACGATTTTTGTCATGGAGCCGGAGGAGTTGCACAGCAGCACTATGTAACCGGCCAGGGATGCCACGGCGGCCAGCAGGTGGGAATAGAAGTTCACCAGGTCGGACTTTTGAAACGCCATCTCGATCCCTTTTACTGCCCGATCCAGGGCTTCAGCCGTGGAATCCAGCGGGGCACGTTCTTTTTGTATACGAGGTACTCCTGACCGAACCTCTTCTCAAGCCCCGGCTCTTCCGAAGATATGAAATAAATATGGTTGATGATGAAAAACAGCAGGAACCAGATGAAGATGCCGATCGAACCGAAGACCACCGATTCCCCCAGCAGCGTCATCAGCACGCCGCTGATCATGGGATTGCGCACATAGCGGTAGGGTCCGATCAACACCAGCTTCCTAGTAGGCGACCAGGGCGCCAGCGTGCCCCTGCCGATGTTGTTGAACAGCCAGATGCTGACGGAAAGATAATACAGCCCGGCGCCCATCAGCAGAGCCCCCGCCAGTACGATGATGATATCCCAGAGCATGCCCAGCCCCCAGCCTATCCTGAACCCGGTCGCCCACAGGATTGAGCCGGGAATTATGATGAGCACGACCAGGGGCAGTATGAACGACTTTACCTGATTGACGGCCGATTCCTTCACATGGACCTCTCTCGTACCCGATTTTAACCAATGATAACATTAAACCGGGATACCACGCATGATACAATGAATCTGTGAAGACCGGCATTATCTACTGCGGCGACTGCCTGGCGAAGCTGAAGGATATGAGCACAGGGAGCATCGACCTGATCTATATCGATCCGCCCTTCAATTCCAGCCGCAGCTACAGGAACCCGTCCGGGGCCGCCTGCGACAGGCGTTTTGACGACAGGTTCGACGGCGTAAACGCCTATCTCGATTATATGAAGCCGCGCATAAAAGAGCTGCACCGCGTTTTAAAGCCGACGGGCAGCTTCTACTATCATTGCGACTGGCATGCTTCGCATTACGTCAAGGTGATGCTGGACAGCCCGGAGCTGTTCGGCTACGGCAATTTCCAGAATGAGATCGTGTGGTGTTACCGTTCGGGAGGCGCCAGCCCGCGCAGGCGTTTTTCGCGCAAGCACGACATCATCCTCTTCTATACCGGGAGCGGGGACTACGTATTCAACGGGCTGAAGGAGAAATCCTACAACCGCGGGCTTAAGCCCTACAGGTTCCAGGGCGTGGATGAGTACGTGGACAACGCGGGCTGGTACACGCGCGTCGGTATGAAGGATTACTGGGAGATAAACATGGTGGGCAGGACCAGCCGTGAGCGCCTGGACTATCCCACGCAGAAGCCGCTGGCGCTGCTGGAAAGAATAGTCTCCGCCAGCAGCAATGAGGGGGATATCGTGCTGGACGCCTTCTGCAGCAGCGGCACGGCCTTGGCAGCCGCCGGAAAACTGGGCCGCCGCTGGATCGGCATCGACATCTCCCCGGCCGCCTGCAAGCTTGCCCGGCAGCGCCTGGGGGCGATGCGCTTATAGCCTGCGCAATTCCTCGATCACAGCATCGGGGCGGTCGGTCATAATAACATCCAGCCCGCAGCGCAGGGCACGCCGCAGCGTTTCCTCATCCACACCGTCCCATACGAATACCAGGTCGCCCCTGGCATGCGCATCTTTAACCAGTTCATGCGTGATTTTCTCGGCCGCCACCTGTGTGAAACCGGCGGTCCCGGCTGAGGCGACCGCGCCCGCGTTGTCTCCAGGCTCGCTGATCACAGCGCGCGGCAGCTCCGGCGCCAGCACAGCCAGTCTCTCGATCAGCGCAGCATCGAAGGAGACCAGCACCGTCCAGGCCTTATCGACATAGCTGCGCAGTACGGCCAGGAATTTCTCCAGGGAATGCACCTGCTTGAGCTCGACCAGGAGCACCAGCCCCCTGCCCAGTATATTCAGCGCCTCCTGGAGCGTGGGCACACGATAATTTCCTGCTACCCTGTAAGCGGCCAGGTCGGCCAGTGTGAGGCTGCCGATGCTGCGCCCATCTATATCGGCATCATGGTGGATAACGAACCCGGCATCCGCCGTCTCCTGCACGTCGAACTCCACCCCGTCCACGCCCAGGTCCACGGCAGCCCTGAAAGATTCCAGGGTATTCTCAGGGAAGTCCCGGTGGAAGCCGCGGTGCGCGATGACTACGGTCTTATGCAGGCTATTCATCCAGTATGGCGATGGCATCCATCTCGACCAGGGCATTTTTGCTCAGCAGGTCCTGTACCACTATGCCGGTCGATGCGGGGAAGCTGGAGCCGAAGTACTCCCGCCGTACGGCCGCCGTTCCCCTGTATCCCTCTTTGGTCTTTATGTAGTCGCAGGTCCAGACTATGTCGTCGAAGGTGGCGCCTGCCGCCTCCAGTATCACTTTCATCTTCTCATAAATAGTCCTGTACTGCTGCACGATATCGCCCCTGATCACCAGCTTGCCGTTCTGCAGGTCGATCTCGGTAGCGTCGGTGCCCGAGATATAGAGCATATTGCCCCTGCGCACGGCAGGCGCGAAGGTGAGGTGCTCGTAGATCTCCCAGCCTTTAGGAATAATAGTCTGCCTCTTACTCATGTCTTCCTCCGACCACCGTTAATATCGGCCCCTAATGGGCCGGCTTCGGCGTATTGGTCAGCCGTTGTATCAGGTCCGGCGTCTCCTTCTGTCCCATTCCGTAGCTGATCAGCTGCGCCAGCCGGTCGAGCATGGGCTGCGCACCGTCCAGGTCGTCCTTCTCCAGTAATGCCAGCGCCTTCTCCAGCAGCTGCGTCTCCTCGCTCAGCTGGCAGGCGAATCCGCCCAGGTTGCCGCAGCAGGGCGCGATGACATCCGAGCGCCACAGGTGCGCCTGCTTGATATCCAGCATTTTGCGCAGTACCTCGATGCCCTCGCGTCTGGTGGCAGGATCGGCCAACCTGGCCCTGGCCCCGTTGAACGTATCGATATTAATCATTAGCATAATCGCACCGCCTGATGCTATTTTAGCGCCATTTCTTTAATGCTTGAAATGCCTGACCCCTGTGAAAACCATGGCCATACCGTGTTTATCGGCCGCATCGATGGACTGCTGGTCCCTGATCGAACCACCCACCTGTATGATGGCCGTCACGCCGCCCGCTGCGGCCAGCTCCACCGTGTCGGGGAAGGGTATGAATGCGTCCGAGCCCAGCACCGCCCCCTTCGCTTTCGCGCCGGCACGCTCCAGCGCTATCTGGGCGCTGACAGACCGGTTGGGCTGTCCCGCTCCCATGCCCAGCAGCGTGCGGTCCCTGGCCAGCGTTATGCCGTTGGACTTGATGTGCTTGACCGCCTTCCAGGCGAAGAAGAGATCGTCCCATTCCCGCTCGGTGGGCGCGCGTTTGCTCACGACCTTCGGCTTGAACTCCTCGTCGGTGTAGAAATCCCTGAGCTGCGCCAGGAATCCTCCCGTAATGGGACGGAACTCCACCGCTTTTCCTCCCGGCGCCGGCGGCTCCGGCGGCATGGACAGCAGCCGCAGGCTCTTCTTGCGGCCCAGCAATGCCAGCGCCTCCTCCGTGTAGCCTGCGGTAATAATCGCGTCGAAATGCGTCTTATCCACCTCGGTGGCAAGCGCGATATCCATTACCCTGTTGACCGCCACGATTCCGCCGAAGGCAGCCACGGGGTCTCCGGCCAGCGCCCTGAGATAGGCTTCGCTAAGGTCGTTGTTGCTGCACAGCCCGCAGGGATTGGTGTGCTTGATAACGGCCACGGCGGGCTCCGTGAAATCGCTTACCACGTTCCAGGCCCCATCGATATCGAGAAAGTTGTTGAAGGACAGCTCGGGACCCGAGTCGCGCTTCACCTGCGTGATGCCGCGCGGTTTGCGCCCCGCCACCTTCTCAACGTACAGGGCCGCATGCTGATGAGGGTTTTCCCCGTAGCGAAGGTTATACATCTTGCTCAGGGCCAGAGTAACGTCTGCCGGGAAGGCCTCGCCTTCCAGCAGGTACTGCGAGATGGCCGTGTCGTAGAGCGCCACATGCTGAAACGCCTTCTGAGCCAACCTGCGGCGGAAAGCCGGATCGACCTTGCCCGCCTTCAGTTTTTCCGCCAGCTCGTCATAGTCCGCCGGGTCCACCACCACCAGTACGGCGGGAAAATTCTTGGCCGCCGCCCGGATCATGGTCGGGCCTCCGATATCGATATTCTCCAGCGCGTCTTCCAGCGTCACATCCGCTTTGGAAACGGTCTCGACAAAGGGGTACAGATTGACCACCACCAGATCGATCAAACCGATTTTGTGGCTGTCCAACTCCTTCATATGCCGGTCAAGGTCGCGCCTTGCGAGTATGCCGCCGTGCACCATGGGGTGGAGCGTCTTGACCCGTCCGTCCAGTATCTCGGGAAATCCGGTCAGGTCCGATATGCTGCGCACTTTAAGGCCGGAATCGGTCAGGGATTTCTTTGTGCCGCCCGTGCTGAATATCTCGACCTTGAGCCCCTCCAGTTTTTGGGCGAAATCGACCAGGCCTGACTTGTTGGAAACGCTCAGGATTGCTCGCATAGCTCCCCCCTTATCGTATAATCACTCTCTCGCTGCCATTAGCCTTGATTACCCTGCCGATGACGCCGGCGCCTTCCACGGTCTGCACTATCCTGCCGGAACTCTCCTTGTCGCAGAGCACAACCATACCCACGCCCATGTTGAAGACGCGGAACATCTCCTCATCCTTGACATTGCCCCTCTTCTGAATGAGATCAAATATAGCCGGCGCCGTCCACGACGACCTGTCCAGCTCCACCGAACAGCCCTGCGGCAATATGCGCGGTATATTGCCCACCAGACCTCCGCCGGTTATATGCGCGATGCCGTGGACCTCCCGCAGGTGAGGTTTGAGCCCATTGTAATAGCAGCGGTGCGGCGTCAGCAGCTCCTCTCCCAGCGTTCTGCCCAGCTCGGGGTATATCATCTTGAGCGACAGGGCGTCGCGGTCGATACCGAACACCCTGCGCACCAGAGAATATCCGTTGGTGTGCAGCCCGCTTGATGCCAGCCCGATCACTACATCGCCTTCAGCGATCTTCTCGCCACTGATCACGTCGTCCTTCTCCACCACACCTACGATAAATCCAGCCAGGTCGTAGTCGGCAGATCTATACATGCCGGGCATCTCGGCCGTCTCGCCGCCGATCAGCGCGCAGCCGACCTCCCTGCAGGCCTGCGCCAGGCCGGACACCACGGCCGCCACCTTGTGCGGGTGCAGCTTGCCCAGGGCCACGTAGTCCAGCATGAAGAGGGGGCTAGCGCCGCAGCAGAGTATATCGTTGACGCAGTGGTTGACCAGGTCCATGCCGACCGTGTCATGCTTGTCCATGAGGACGGCTATCTTCAGCTTGGTGCCCACGCCGTCGGAGCTGGACACCAGCACGGGATCCCTGTATTTTTTCAGATTGTAGAACGCGCCGAAATGCCCGATATCGGTCAATACCTCGGGGCCGAACGTGGGACGCACCAGTTCCCTGATCAGGTCCTTGGTCTTATCGGCGGCCGAGATGTCAACGCCGGCCTGCGCGTAAGCGCCTTTAGGTTTCGATTTCACTGAGGCTCCTTGCCATGTCCTGAGGAAGAGTCTCCAGCTGTAATTTGTCCATCTCGAGCTGTACCGGCATGGGGTAATCGCCGGTAAAGCAGGCCGCGCAGAATATCTCCCTGGGCAGCCCTATTGATTCGATCAGCCCATCCATACTGATATAGCCCAATGTATCCGCACCGATGGCGTCCCTGATCTCCGCAACGGTCTTCTGGGCGGCTATCAGCTCCCAGCGCGTGGCCATATCGACGCCGAAAAAGCAGGGGTAGCGGATGGGCGGCGCGCATATCCTGAGATGCACCTCCCTGGCCCCGGCCTTCTTGAGCATGTGGATAACGCGCGGCGTGGTGGTGCCGCGCACGATGCTGTCGTCCACCACCACCAGCCGTTTGCCCGATATCTCCTGTGTCAGGGGATTAAACTTAAGCCTGACGCCCAGCTCGCGCAGGCGCTGGTCCGGCGCGATGAAGGTGCGCGCCACATAGCGGTTCTTGAGCAGTCCTTCATGATAGGGGATACCTGAAGCCCTGGCATAACCTATGCCGGCCGCCGTGGCTGAATCCGGCACACCCATCACCATGTCTGCATCGACAGGGTACTCCCGTGAAAGCGTTGCGCCCATCTGCTCACGTGCGGAATAGATCAGTTTACCGTTGAGCAAACTGTCGGGCCGGGCAAAGTAGATGAATTCAAATATGCACAGGGCTTTGCGCTCGCTCTCGACACGGGTACTGCGCACGCCGTTGCCGTCGATGGTGACTATCTCGCCGGGCTCTATCTCCCTCACAAACTGGGCGCCGATATTGTCGAAGGCACACGTCTCCGACGCCAGCACCCATCCTCCGTCGATAGTTCCCAGCGACAGCGGCCTGACGCCCATGGGATCACGCACGCCGTAAAGCTTATCCCCCACCAGAACAACCAGGGAGTATGCTCCTTGAAGGCGACGCATGGCATGCTTGATCCTGGCCTCGATCTCCTTCTCGGGCGATGCCAGCATCAGGTAGCCGATAACTTCCGAGTCTGTGGAAGAGTTGAACTTGAAGCCCTGCTCCTCCAGACTGATGCGCAGGGCAGCGCTGTTGGTAATATTGCCGTTGTGGGCCAGTGCCACCTGCAGGTCGGTGGTCCCCGTCAGTATGGGCTGGGCATTGCAGGCAACGCTGGAGCCTGTGGTCGAATACCTGTTATGGCCGATGGCGATATTGCCCTTGAGGCGCGACAGCTCCTCTTCGTTGAATGCGTGCGACACAAGCCCCATATCCGTATGGATATAGATCTTGCCGCCCTCGGCCGTAGCTATGCCCGCGCTCTCCTGCCCGCGATGTTGAAGGGCGAACAGCGCAAAGAAAGAGATACGAGCTACATCTACTCCGGGGGCGTAAATACCGAAAATGCCGCAGCTTTCGTGCAAATCATGCATCGGCTTGCACGTGAATTATACGGCTTTTACAGTCATAGGGTCAATCGCTTCAAATATCTCATACCGGCCGGAAGAGGCTGAGAAATACGGTATCGCTACCCATTGAAAATATATCGAGTATAGACTAAACTCAAATGCGCAGTTATTCTCCGGGCATTACCATGTTACATATATAAGATGAACGGATTTTTGACATCGTGGTTCCATTTTAACAGCATAGCCCTTCTGCTTGTTATACCTGCCATGATCTGCGGCGCGCTGGCCATTTACAGCTTCGCCAGACGGCCGGTCCCCGGTTCACGGATTTTCGCATTCCTCATGCTGGCCGTCTTCATATGGTCGGCAGCCTACGCAGTGGAACTTTCATGTCTGACATTGCAGGCGATGCTGATCTGTATCGCATTTGAATATATCGGCATTGTCAGTATACCGCCCCTGTGGCTGATGTTGACCCTCACATTCACGGGCCACAGGAAAACCGTTAACATACGAAACACCACACTGTTTTTTATTATCCCTTTGATAACGCTGCTTCTTATTATGACCAACCAGTTACATTTCCTTTACTACAACCAGGTCGACATCGATTTCAGTGGTCCTATACCGCTTCTGGCCATAGATATCGGCCCCTGGTACATCGTATTTATGGTTTATTATTACATCTGCATGCTGGCAGGTGCCATCCTGCTGCTATCCAGATTACGTAATCCATCCGAGTTATACCGCTCCCAGGCCGCGGCTTTGTTGATCGGGGTGGCGGTGCCCTGGATAATCAATATACTGTATCTTGTTTTCAACGTTAAACCGTACGGACATCTGGATCTGACGCCTTTTGCTTTTACCGTAACCGGTATCATGGCTGCTTGGGGAATTTTCCGCTATGGCCTTTTCGACGTGATTCCTATCGCGCACGAACTGGTTATCCAGAGTATGAACGAAGGGCTGGTGGTGCTTGATACACAGAACCGGATTGTGGACTGCAATCTTGCAGCCCGCCAATTTTTCGCATGGAAGGAGGTCCCCACCGGATCTTACATCGACAAGGTCTGGCATGACTGGCCGGAGCTAATTAACATTCTACAGAAAGACATCGGCATTCGCCGGGATATACCAGTCGAGAGGGAAGGAACAGCGCATTACTACGAGGTGCAGGTTTCAGGGCTGAAAACCCGCCGTGGTCGCAGATTGGGACGCATGGTGCTGCTGCACGATATCTCCGCCAGAAAAAGAGCACAGGAAGACCTCAAACGCCAGCAGGATAAATTCCAAATACTGTTTGAAACTTCACGTGATGCTATCTTCATCACGTCTGTTGACGGTCGCTGGCTGGAGGCCAACGAAGCTGCCGCCAAGCTTTTTGGGTATGTCAGCGTCGAAGAGTTGAAGACAGTACCCGTTATCGATATGTACGCAGACCCCGAAGCACGAAAAGAATATACAACAAAAATAGCTTCACAGGGTTATGCTGATTCATTCCCTGCCATCTTCCGGAAAAAGGATGGGACGGTTGTATCTGTACTTATTTCCGGTGTGGCTTTAAGGGATAGCGCCGGCGCCGTTACAGGTTATCAGGGTACGATCAGGGATGTAACCCGGCTGTTGCAATACGAGGAGGCTTTATTACAGGCGAATGACAGGCTGGAAGCGATGCTCGCTGAGTCCGAGAAACGCATCAACGAAATAACACTGCTGGGTAACATGGCCCAGTGGATACAAGCCAGCCGCGATCTGGAGACGGCCTACGAGGGCGCAGCCCGCTACCTTCAGGATATGTTCCCATATGACAGCGGCGCTATCAGTATCGTTGATCACGAAACCAAACTGGTAGAAGTCAAGTCTACGTTCGGCAAGCCACAGGGACAGCAGGAATTCGATAGCGGGCAGTGCCTGGCTCTCACTTCCGGGAAAACAGTGGAATATGACGGCAGCAGAGGGCAGGAAATCTGTGCTCATCTGGGCGACTTCCGCGGATATTACATCAGCCTGCCGCTTATCGCTCCCGGCGATTATTCATGGCTGCTATGCATATATAATCCGCAGAGTGAAGAACCGTCCATCACGGCCGGAAGGCGGTGGCTGGATGAGCGACGCCCCCTGTTGATATCCGCAGGGCAGGAACTGGTGATGGCACTGTCCAATGTAAACTTGCGCGAAACCCTCAGGGAGCAGGCGACGCGTGATCCGCTGACCGGGCTGTATAACAGGCGCTATATGGAAGAAATGCTTGTACGCGAGCTGAGCAGGTCCGTCCGCAGCAAGCGAGGCATCGGTTTTATAATGGGTGACCTGGACCATTTCAAGAAATTCAACGACACATACGGCCACGAGGTTGGAGACCTGCTGCTCAAGGCAGTGGCCAACCTTATGCGCAGTACAATACGTACGGAAGATATCGCCTGCCGCTACGGCGGCGAGGAGTTCCTCATCATACTTCCCTCAGCCAGCTTAAATGACGCCTATCAAAGGGCTCTGCAAATACACGATGCCGTGGCGAATATTTCCTTCGAGCACGGAGAAAACCTGATAAAAGATGTGACCATATCCCTGGGCGTATCGGCCTTTCCCGACCATGGTAAAGAAGCTGACAGGCTGATTGCCGCCGCCGATGCCGCCATGTACAGAGCAAAGAAAGAAGGACGCAATCGAGTCTGCCTGCCATCTTAAGCCTTCGGCAGGCAGACCCGGTTTACATTTCAGTCAAATTCCGGTCTAGGGAGCCGGCGGACAGCCCCAATACTCGGAACGCGAGTTGTTGGTTTCGTCCGACTCATTGATTGTGCCGCCCGTATCGGCCGTCACCTTGACCGTGGCATGCGAGCCTATTACACAGAAGTGGTGATAATGCGGGAATGCGAATGTGGCCTGGCCCCCGGCTACCAGACCGCCCGCTATGGTGACGGTATCCTTATACACCCCACCCACATACAGCTTGACGTCGAATGGCCCTGTATCCAGAACTCCCTGGTTTTTCACCGTGAATTTAACAGTGCCCGCATCGTAGGATATTTCAGTTATTGTCAGGTCGGACTTCAATATCGTCAGCGGCGGATCCACGGTCAGGGGTCCGACGAGCAGGCAACTGAATGTTTCCGATGCGCTGTTATTGCCCTCGTTGGATTCGTCGGCAACCCCGGTTGAATCAGCGGCAACCGATATCGCGTCCGACGCGCCGCTGCAGGTGTAGGAGTAGCCGCTGAAGCTCTGGGTACTGGCGCTGCCCGCGGCCAGCGACGGCACGGAATCCGTAGCTTTCACCACACCATCGATGGTCAGCTTGGTCGAAGTAACTGGAGAAGACGCCGTGCCCTGGTTCTTGATGCGGTAATACAATGTGGTGCCGTTTTTCCAGATATCTTCAATTATCAGATCGGGCCTGGGCGTTGCCGCGGCGGCAACGGTCACTTTAGCCGTGGCCTGGCTGTAATATGCCGTATTGGCGGCGGTGAGTGTATATGCTGTATCGGTGGCAGGTGATACCACCCGCGTTCCGCTCAGCCCCACGCTGCCGACGCCGTTATCGATGGTGACGGCTATGGCATTGGTCACACTCCAGCTGAGTGTGGAGCTGGAACCGGCTGTAATTCCCGTCGGGTTTGCGTTAAAAAAGCTGATCACAGGCGGGGTGGCAGCCGTGCCCCCATCATCGGGCGGCAGCGTGCCATCACCCGTAGAATCCGTGGTGAGGTTTACCGTGCCCTGCGTCTCCAGCGACCAGCTGCCCGCGTCGTTCTGCACCGAGAAAAGTATGATGTGCTTGCCCGGTGAAAGCGTGGCCGTGTTGAAGGCGGGCCGTGAGCTCAGGTCGCCGTCGATGCTGGAGCGCCAGCGGTAGGCAGTGATGCTGCCTTTGGACGTCTCACCGTGCCCGGTGAAGCTTACCTCCTGACCCCAGGCAAGGCTGCTGGGCGAGATAAGGTCTATATAAGCCGATGGCCTACTGCTGTCGGGAGTGGCGCCTCCCCCGGGCTGAACGATGGTGATACAGGCCGAACTGAGAGCGATGACACATGCCAGTGCAAGATATACAACCTTCGACATCTTCCTGCCTCCTTCGAATTAAGTTGGTAACCCGGCATAATATTGTATTAACAATATATTAATAATTTACCACAACATAATTTAAGTTCATAATTGCAGCGCCGGATCAAGCAAGAGTTGCCTGGAGTTTACAGGCCGGCCAGCTTGCCCAGCCATGCCATCACCGCCACGATAGCCCTCTCGTCCTGGCGCAGCCGGTGTCCCGCGCCCGGCAGTATCAGCTTTTCCTTAGGCCGTCCGGCCTTTTTATACAGGCGCCGGACATGTTCAACGGGCACGACATCATCGTCCTCACCATGTATTAAAAGCAGCGGTTTCGGCGCTATTTTATCTATATGCTCGATGGGCGCGACCTGCTTGAATCCATCCAGCCATTTCTTGACCGAAGGGGGAAATCCGGCATCCCTGATAATGCCGATCTCCCTGAACCTTGAAATCAGCGCCTCCGCCGTATATCCGCCCGCCATGAAGTCGAACTCGGCCGGGCAGGCCAGGGTGGCCACCGCGCTGACACGTTTCTCACGGGCGGCGACATTGATGCAGGCCGCCGCGCCTCCCGACGAGCCCAGCAGGTATATCTTCTTTCTATCCACCTCCATCAGCATATAGAGAAAATCGACGGCGGCCTCCAGGTCACAAATCCAGCCCGGCATATCTATATTGCCCTGGCTGGGTCCGCATCCCCTGAAGTTGAAGACCAGCGAGATGAATCCCGCGCGGCAGAACCTGGCGGCCAGCTCGGGATAGCCGCCCTTTTCATCTGGATTGTAGGGCACAGCCGGTATGCCGTGGCATATGCATACAGCGGGATAGGACCTGTTGCAGTCGTCCAGCAGGAAAACGTGTCCGGCCAGCATGATGTCGTCGGAGCAGAGTACAACGCCTGCATCTCGCATTATTTGATCACCCCCAGCATTAACATCAGGAGCAGCCCCCAGGAGACCACCACCAGCAGGAACCAGACTACTTTATTCCAGCGTAAAATCTTCACGCCGTCCAGCGGCGGGAATGGTATGAGGTTGAAGGCCGCCAGCCAGAGATTGACCTGGAAGCCGAAAACGCCGATCAGGCTCCAGATATCGGAATACCCCGTAGCCGCGGCCAGCAGGTAGAAGAGCCCGGCCAGTATGATATTGGCAACCGGGCCGGCGGCGGAGATCATCCCCTCCTGCCCCGGATCAGGCTGTTTATAGGTCGAGGTGTAGACAGCCCCCGGCGCGAAAAAGAGGAAGCGTCCGAAGCTGATGATGGCGGAGGCGACCGCTATGATCAGGCCCAGCTTCCACATGCGGAACTCGGCATGGTATCCGAAGCGCTGGGCCACTCCCTTGTGG
>Ga0116202_10000109_pt1 | contig 39480 bp, 38 predicted proteins | sample LakKivw325mmetaG_FD_94479 | JGI IMG/M metagenome (GOLD analysis project Ga0116202, IMG submission 94479) | Anoxic lake water microbial communities from Lake Kivu, Rwanda to study Microbial Dark Matter (Phase II) - Lake Kivu water 325m metaG | ecosystem: Environmental > Aquatic > Freshwater >... | reverse complement strand
CTCCTGCAGATCCGCAACAAGAACACTGAAAGATGTCAACGTCGGCAGGCGTTGCTGAAGAAGATCATTAATAATCCAGGATCGGTTCGTTAATATCTCCGAAATGCCCTGCATAAGGTTGTCTATTTTCTCATATAAAATAAGGGTCCCCTCGCGGAATGTCATAAAATAGAGGTGATATACTGCAAGATTCTGTTCAGAATTCGGCATACCAACATATGCCTGGTTGACCGAATCTTTGCAAATGATAGCCACTTTATCATACAACCTCTCATACTTTTCAATTTCTCGAGGCGTGATTCCCTGGAACATATTTTTTATCTGTGTTTTTGGAAATTTGCTTTTAAAGAGAGACATATGAAAAAGTAACAGATTGTTATTACTTTCTTTACCGTTCAGGAATCCCATCTCAACAAAAAGCTTGAAAATGTTGCGAGCACTAGATTCTCTTAAAAATCTTATTTGCCTGTGAAAAAGCTTTTCCTCACCTTCGTCATTGATCCAGTCGATCTCAAAGTTGTTATTGATCAGATAGGCAGGACATTTGATATCATTAATCGTCAGAGTTATGTGACTGCCCTGGATGTTTTCCTCTGTATCCACGTCCTCTTGAGCTTCTTTTACTGCTTGTCGATACTCATCAGCCAGACTGACGTTTTCACTAATTTCCCCTTTGTTCATCAAATTGACGATACTTTTCATTGAGTTTCCTCTTTTTTTCATTTCCTTGATCCTCAATAAAATATCCAATACTGATTTCGGGAAATAGCCAATCTTTACCGCCTTTGTTCCTTCGGTCTGCGGTTTTCTTATTTCAGGCTTCGGAAGGAGACCATATTTAATGTAATTGTTTAATGTAGCCCTTGATATGCCTGTGATATTAGTTACTTCTACGCTGCTTATCCAGTCGGCGATATGATCGTTTGTTTTTTCCATAACATTTATTTATACTGCATAAAATAATTTTCGCGCATTTTATACAGCATAATTTACACTTGTCAAGTAATTTTTTTATACAGCATAAATTGATGAAAACAATCTCGTGTTATGACCGAACCTTATTTGTACTGTATAAATAAAACAATGTTCTGAATTTCTCTGCGCTTCTGGAAGCTGAAAAGAAATATTGGCCGTGCATGCTTATGGAAGAAATCAAGAAAGGTCTTCAGCGATTAAAAAGAAAGGAAGCCAGGGTATATATCCTGGAAGAGCTGTAACCGATGATCAGTTTCTGGTCAGCTTTGCATATCCGCCAGCATATTGTGGACGTCGGTCATCGGATAGATCCTGACATCAGAACGGATCTGCATTTGATCGCCGCCATAGAGCAACGCTCCGCTCCGGGGCAATTCCGGGAACAGGCCGGCGAATTTATTCAAAGATTTAAGGCTGTCGGGCGTGATAGTTTCTCCGGCCTTTACTTCCACGGGAAAGATATCCGGACCCATCTCGATAATCATATCGACTTCATTGCCACCACTGTCCCGATAAAATGACAGATTGCTCCGCAGTCCCCTGTTAAAACGGTATTTAACTGCCTCTATCACTGCGATATTTTCAAAAAGATGCCCCCGCAAAGGGTCCCGGCTGACATGACGCTCATTTTCCAATCCCAGCAGGTAACTGGCCAAGCCTACATCATAGAAGTACAGTTTCGGTGATTTGATCAATCGTTTTGAAATATTTCTGAACCAGGGGGGAAGCAAAAAAACAATATAACCGGCTTCCAATATGGAAAGCCATGACCGCGCTGTTGTGTGTGAGACGCCGACATCATTGGCAAGGCTATTAATATTCAGGATCTGCCCCACCCTTCCCGCGCAGAGTTTCACAAACTTCTCAAAAAGGCTCAAATCTTTAATCGCGGCAAGCTGTCTGACATCCCGCTCCACATAGGTTGCCAAATAATCTCCCAGAGCCTGTGTCGGGTTCAGTTGCTGATCATAAATGCGAGGATAAAAGCCCTTTAAGATAAGGCGGTCAACAGACGACGGCGTATTATCCACCTTAATTTCTGCCAAACTGAGCGGCAGGAGTTTGAGAAGCACCGTTCTTCCCGCCAGAGACTGGCTGATCCTGTTCAAAACCTCGAACTGCTGGCTTCCAGTCAGGATAAATTGCCCGGATCGTCGCTTCTCATCGACAATACCCTGAATATAAGATAGAAGATTCGGCGCACGCTGAATCTCATCCAGAATGACGCCTTCAGAATAACGGTTCAAAAATCCCCGTGGATCATCCAATGCAAATTGCCGGGTGTCGGGAATTTCGAGGTTTTCATAAGGGATTTCTGGAAATACCTTCCGACACAGCGTCGTCTTGCCGCTCTGGCGCGGCCCCGTGATGGTGACCACCGGATATTTTGTAATAAGATTTTTTAAAACCGGTTCTATGGTACGATCAATCATGGAAGGCATTTTAGAACATAATCGTGCAATATGCAAGTCAAAAGTTCATATTGCATAATTATTCTTCATGGTCGTTTCTCAAAAATAATTACCATTTTTAAATGTGCTTCATAAGACTTTAATACGATTACGTATCCGTGCTTGACAAAAGGCAATTTTATTCTATATTTGTATGTCACTTTAGGAAAATTCGGTGAACTCATAAAAAGTCAATAACCTTGTCGCTGCGGCAGAGCCGAAAGATCAGACAAAGTATAAAATCAGTGAAAATATTATTTATCAATCCGCCAGCAAGAAAACCAGAATATCAAAGTATCGTCGTCCCTCCCTTGGGTCTGCTGTATGTGGCTACTCATCTCAAACGTGCAGGCTATGACGTCAAAATAAAAGATGCTTTTGCTGAAGGCATGGACTGGCCCCATTTCGAATCCTATGTTCAGAAAGAAAACCCTGATGTCATAGGCATTGGCGGGATGTCTCCCGTGATTGACACGACGTTTAAGGCCATCAAAATAGCCCGACCTTATGCCCGGCATATCATCATGGGAGGACCGCACGCTTCTCTTTATCGTGAGCAAATCTTTGAGCAATGCCCAGAAATAGATTATGGCGTGATCGGTGAGGGAGAAGAATCTTCTCTTTCGCTTATAAAAGCGATCGAAAATGGAAAAACAGTGGAAGGAATTGCCGGTGTCGTGTCAAAGACAATCAGGAATGACGACCGTGCACTGATTCCCGATATAAACACATTGCACCATCCCGATCGCATCCTCATTCCCAATCAATTCTACCGATATCCTTTGTTGAAGCACCGCCGCGTCACTACCGTCATGACTTCTCGCGGCTGCCCTTACGGGTGCACATTTTGTGACAAATCGATCTTCGGCTCCGAATGGCGGGCACGAAGCGTCGAGAGTGTTCTCGATGAGCTTGATGAAATTGTGAATGTGCATAAAATTAAATCCGTCATTTTCTATGATGATCTTTTTACGGTCAACAAAGACAGAGTGATCGGCATCTGCGAAGGCATTCTTCGCAAGGGATATAAAATAAGTTGGAAGTGCGAGGGACGGGTCAACCTGGCCGACCTTGATGTCATGAAACTCATGAAACGGGCGGGATGCCAGATCATTGCCTATGGCGTGGAAAGCGCAAACCAGGCAGGCCTCGATTATCTCAACAAAAAAACCACGACAGAACAAACCATCCGGGCCTTTGATTTAACCAGAAAGGCTGGTATTCAAACCATGGCCTACTTTATTCTGGGAATACCCGTCGAATCGTATGAAGATGAATTGAAAACCATCGATTTGGCAAAGACAACCAAGGCAACGTACGCCCAGTTCAGTATTCTATCGCCCTATTACGGAACAAAGGTATATGATGACGCCATTAATAAGGGTTGGTATGCTGAGGTAGACGCCCACAATCCGATGGATAAAGACTTGAAACGCCCCGTCATTCTTTCGGATAAATGGGACGAAGAAAAATTTCAACGGATTCTGAAAGTGGCGCATCGGGAGTTTTATTTGAGACCTGCATACATGACGCAACTTTTCCTTTCCATAAAAAGTGTTCATCAATTGACGAACTATTTCAGAGAATTTATCAATCTCTTGTCATGGATAAAAAGACGATAATGAATCTTTCAAAAAATCATCGCCTTTCGGGATAAATTATACTCCTGCTCATGCTGTGCTAAAAGGTTATAGAAATGGCTCAAAAAAAACTGAAAATTCTACAAATCGTGCCTTATTATTACCCTGCCTGGGCATATGGTGGGATACCCCGCGTGGTCTATGAACTTGCAACAGAACTGACTCGAAGGGGACATCGTGTATCAGTCTTCACCACCGATGTTCTTGATCAACATATGAGATCACCATATTCTGGAATTACAACCAACATTAATGGTGTTCAGGCCACCTATTTCCGAAATCTCAGCAATCGTCTTGCTTACGACTATCAGATATATCTCCCTATGAAAATGAGCCAATCAACACGTGTCGCGATAGAAGAATCTGACATTGTTCACATGCATGGGCACAGGAATTTTTTAAATAACATAGTGCATAGCACTACAACTATGTCTCAAAAGAACTATATCTTTTCTGCCCACGGTACCGCTATATCTATAGAGCGACGGTTGCTGGCGAAAAAGATTTTTGATTTCATTTTCGGTAATTGCATACTCAGAGATGCGAAGCATTTTATAGCTGTATCAGAAAAAGAAGTTGATCAATACGGAGCGATGGGCATCACCCGTAACAAAGTGACGGTTGTGCACAACGGTATTGATATAAATGCATTTCAGAATCTTCCAGAAAAAGGGACATTTAGACGCAGATATGGATTGGAAGAAAAGAAGATAATTCTTTTCCTTGGTAAGATTACCCCACGTAAAGGAGTGGATTTTCTGGTGCGGGCATATTCACTGCTTCAGAGTGATAACACAGTTCTCGTCATTGCGGGAAACGATATGGGATATAAGTCGGAGGTCGAGCGACTTATCACAACAAGAAATCTACGCGGCAGGGTGATTTTTACAGGTCTTCTCATTGATGGCGAAAAGTTGGCGGCATATCAGGATGCCGATGTTTTAGTATATCCGTCTGTCTATGAGATATTCGGACTCGTGCCGTTTGAAGCGATGTTATGTGGTACGCCGGTAATTGTTTCGGACGATTGTGGTTGCGGTGAGATAATCAGTAGAGAAGGAATAGGTAAAGTGGTTCGGTATAACGATGACAGGGGACTTCGTGATGCAATTGAGGAAGCTCTAAAAGATCCAGCACATTTAGACGAAATGACCCTTAGGGGCAGGCAGTTTATCAAGCAAAATCTTTCATGGGAAACAATTACCGAACAGTATGAAGATGTCTATTACCGTTCAATTGATTCCAACAGGCATCACTAAAGATTATTGGCAATATCAAATATGAAGATAGCATTTGTTGATCCGAAGGGCATACATTTTGGGCTAAATAGCGGGTTAGCGTATATCGTGTCCTCATTGAAGAAATCAGTAAGTGACATACGTGTTTTCGATTTCAACAATAACACTGCCCGACGTGAGGAAAGGATTGAAGAACTCTCGTCTTATGATGTTATAGGATTTTCCATCAAATCGTTTACCAGGGAAGATGTCATATCCATTGCATCACAGGTGAAACGATCCAGCAATATTCTTGTCGCCGGCGGACCACATATCTCACTCGATGGTATGAACTTTCTTAGAGAGAACATCTCTTTTGATTATGCTATTCTTGGAGAAGCTGAATATTCAATGGTGCAGCTAATAGAGATGATTGAAGGAAATGGTAAACTCGAAAAAATAAGGGGCATCATATACCGGAAGAATGGCACTCCTACAGCCAATGGTGCAGCTGAAAGGATTACCGACCTTGATGTGCTTCCTTTTCCAGAATACAGCAGCTTTGACAGTATATCAGACGGTCGCATATACAATTATCCTCTCGTTACCAGCAGGGGATGCCCCTATCAGTGTACATACTGCTGCGTGAGAGAGGTCATGGGCAAACGATGGGTTCCCCGCTCCGTCGAAAATATCATCACCGAGTTGAAGTATGTTCAGAGAGAATACTCTTCGAAGATTTTCAACATTCAGGACGACAACTTCACGCTTGATATGCAACGAGCACACGTTTTCTGTGGCGCTATCGTTAAACAAGGCCTTGCTTTCAAGTGGTCATGCCCGAACGGGATTCGGGCTGATCGTCTCGATGAAAAGCTGATCAGTTCCATGAAACGGGCAGGCTGTTTCATGGTGGCATTTGGAATCGAGAGCGGCAATGAACAGGAATACAATTCAATAAACAAAGGGGAGAAACGTCAGGATATTGTAAGCGCGGTCAACATAGTGCAAAAGCAGGGCATCTACGTGATCGGCAATTTTATTATCGGACTTCCCTATTCTACCCTCATGTCTATTCGAGAAACGATCAAATTCGCAAAATCGTTGCAACTTGAGGCCTGCGTGTTCAATCTTTTAGTCCCCTTCCCTGGAACCGAGATTTGGACATGGGTGAATAATAATGGGCGCCTACTGATGGATTGGCGTGAAGGTTTTACGCAGGGGGGAGAACCGAAGGTGGTTTTCGAGACTGACGACTTTCCTTTGAAGGATCGGGTTCAGGCATATTATGAAGCAAATATAAAGTGCAACAACTATTTTGCTTTTATGGATGAACATGACAGTATATTCAAGAACATTTGGAATATCATGAAGGCCATTTTACAATATGATTGGATTAATTTTCACAATCATATTGTATGGGCGATCCGGCATTCGGGCAGAATAATCGCAAGAATTACCGAAAAGAATGCATAAGCGCGTTACGCTCCAACATTCGATCCTGTGGAGTTACTCCGAACACAGTTAACAACTCAAATAAAAGAGACAGTGAAAAATATAAAACAAACAGCCATATTTCTCATAAAGCTTTCAGTCAGCACAATCCTTCTGACATATTTGATATCAATGGCGGGGCCGGAGAAAATCATTGCCCTTTTCTATCAAGCAAACAGCTTTAACCTTATAGCAGCATTATTGTGTTATGTGACCATCATCTATATATCTGCATTTCGCTTGCAGTTACTTATTCCCAACATCCTGCCGTTGATGTCCGTATTTGCCATATCAGCCATTGGGTATTTTTTTAATATGTTTTTGCCATCGGGGATAAGCGGCGATGTTGCCAGAGCATATTACCTGAAGAAAGAGATCAACAAAACGAAAAATATCCATCTCGTTGATCTGGCGGCACCGTTTGTCATGGAGAAATACTTTGGACTTGTATCGGTTCTCGTCATCGGCCTTATCGTATTGCCTTTTGCCTTGAGTATTTTTAATAGCAGCCAGATTGCCAACGCAATTGTATCAACCATTGTTTTTCTTTTGCTTGTTTTTTGTTCAGGGATGATTTTTTTTAAGTTCAGGTTATTCAAAAATAACCGATTCATTCCAATTTTTTATGCATATCTTGATTCCTTCAAAGACAAGAAACGGTTTTATGCTGTTTTTCTCTATTCTGCTGTCATTCAGATTATCAGCATTGTTGCGATCTATTCGATATCTGAAGGTATGGGGTTGGGAGTTTCTTTTTTCTTCTTTATTGTGATAATACCGATTATCAATATTATAACCATACTGCCCGTTACGCTTGGCGGGCTTGGCCTCAGGGAAGGAGCCTTTGTATTGTTTCTGGCATATCAGGGGATACCGCCACATGCGGCTATTTCGTTATCTCTCATGTCGTTTTTATTGTCCTTGATGGCAAGCCTCCTTGGCTTGTATGAATACATGAGATATAGGACAACATCATTGGAATAACCCTAATAACATGACAGTAAAAAAAGTAGCCATCGTTATCAGTCCCAATTATCAGGATTATGCCACAAGGTATTTGATTGACTGCCTTGCAAGCTTAAGGAAGCAGGACTGGGCAGGCGAAAAGAAGATCTTTATTACGGATAACCATTCCTCTGGGGAAAGTTTTCGATTTTTAAAAGAAACGGCGCCGGAAGCTGAAATTTTAAGGAACGAAAACAATGACGGCTTTGCCAAGGGCAACAACGACGCGATGAAGTTGGCTATGCAACAGCATTTCGATTATATTATTTTGTTCAACATGGATACGATTGTTGATTCTAATTGCATCAGCCACCTGGTGAAAACAGCGGATAGCGACGGGAAAATCGGTGCAGTACAGGCCAGGTTAATGCTTTGGCCGGAGAAGGAAAGAATAAACAGCATTGGCAACATCACACATTTTTTGGGATTCGGGTATTGCAAAGGGTACAAAGAGAAATGGACCGATGACCCATCCTCTGATTCTCCTGATATTGGCTATCCATCAGGTGCGGCCGTTTTATTTAAAAGGGAAACTCTGGGAAAAATCGGTTTATTTGATGAAGAATTCTGGATGTACAATGAAGACCAGGATTTGGGATGGAGGATTTGGTTGGCAGGCTGGCGATGCGTACTGGCGATTAATGCGGTCGTATACCATAAGTATCAATTTCCCCTGGGGAAGCGAAAATATTATTGGATGGACAGAAACCGTATTTTGTCCATAATTAAGAATTACCAGTTATCCACGTTGCTTTTCATTTCGTTCGCTTTTGTGATGATGGAGTTTGGTCTACTGCTGTTTTCGTTATTGAGAGGTTTATTCAGAGAAAAACTGAAAGTTTATAAGTATTTTACAAGCATAAAAAACTGGCATTACATTATGCAAGCCAGGCGAGAAACTCAGGCGTTGCGCCGGGTAGCGGATAAGGATATTCTAAAAATATTCAGCGGAAGGATCTGGTATGAGGAAATAGGCGGTTGGGAGTTAAAAGTATTTAATTTACTTTTTGAAAATTATTGGCGAATTGTAAAATTTTTTGTTCACAGTTTGGGATAAATATTTAGGGCATCCTTTTTTATGGTTCTTAATCCTTCATTATATAGTTTCCTAATGAGAAAATCGCTTAACACAAGAAAAGAAGATAACCGCTGATGAAAAAAAGATGCATCATTGTTCCCGCCTACAATGAAGAAAAAAATATCGTCGCCGTCATTTCAGACATCAGAAAATATAGCGCAGATAATATTGTCATCATCGATGATGGTTCGACAGACTCGACCGTGGAAGTGGCGCGAAGAGCGGGAGCACTTATTATTCGCCATCCATTCAATCTGGGATATGGCGTGGCCCTGCAGACTGGTTATAAATATGCCCTGAAGCATCATTATGATGTCCTGGTGCAAATGGATGGAGACGGACAACACAGCGCTAAATTTATACCGGAATTATTCCGGGAAGTGGAGAGTTCAGACTGTGATGTGGCCATAGGTTCCAGATTTCTTGCAGATAGTCAATACAGAGCTGGCTTTCTCAAATCGGCGGGAATCAAATTATTCAGGCATATGATATGGTGGATCACCGGTGAGAAAATTACGGATCCAACGTCCGGTTATCAATGTTTAAATAGGAAAGTCTTTGAATTTTTCGCAGATGATCAATTTCCTTATGACTATCCGGACGCGAATGTGATTATCATGCTTCACCGTGCCGGTTTTAAAATAAAGGAAATTCCGGCGGAAATGATGCCCAACCCTGAAGAACGCTCCATGCATCGGGGCATATTTACGATCAGCTATTATTTTTTCAAGATGTTTCTTTCAATCTTTATAACGCTCATCAGAAAGAAACAATAAAATGTCTTAAACAACGGGAGGTTTGTCATGCTGATTCAGCAGAAAATATTCGCCATACTTGCAAGCATTCTTATCTTTGTTGTTATCATTACTCTGGTCAAAAACAAGAAGTTAAAAGAAGAATATTCCTGGTTGTGGCTTTTGACAGGCACCGCCATATTGCTACTTGTCCTCTGGTATGACATTCTCCTCATGCTGACCCATCTGATTGGAGCCGTTTTACCGACCACCACGCTTTTCATATTCGCCATTCTTTTTCTGATCTGCCTCGCTCTTGATTTTGCCATCAAGATTTCCAGATTGACGGATCAGGTGAAAAATTTGACACAAAAGGTGAGTTTGATGGAGGCGGAAAGGTTGGATAACAGATTTGCGTAAGGAATCATATGCTCTTGGGGCGTCAATGATGATAGATCTGTCATTCGCTGAATTCATTCAGAGATAATGCCACCCCGGGAAATGCCCGCAATAATTGCTTATCAAGAGTTACCAGGGGAACTTTCAGATCGCTGGCAGTAGCGATGAACTCGCAATCATAAGCAGAGCAATTGCTTTCTGAGGCAAGCCGTAGGACGTTATATGATGAAACCTCATATTCCCGTCCTCGCAGCAATTCCAGAGCGCTGTCCATAATGCGCTGAGCGTGGTCCAATTTGATGAGATTCTTACGCATATAATGAACCAGCACGTTGCGCAGTTCGCTGCGCCACAGGATTGGCGCCGCCCATTCATTGTCCCTTTTCATAGCACGTTCGGCCAAAGGAGATAGCTCACTCGATAAGAAGAGATAGCCAATGATATTCGTATCAACAACAATCATAAGCGACCTTCTGCTTTGGCCTGGTTGAATTCATCATTGCTTATCAGATTGCCGGCCGTCAATTGACGGAGACGACGGGCGTTTTCAAGCATCTCATCCGGTTTTATTCGACGACCCGTAACTGCATTCTCAATGCATACAATAATTTCGCTATTTATAGACCGCCGATTTTTCTCTGCGACTAACTTCAGTTGTTTGTACAGCTCATCAGGCATGTTCTTTACCGTTACTGTTGCCATCTTAATTACCTCCTTTGCATTCAAATCGGTTTCATTATGAAACCATTGTTCCCCGATGTCAAGTTCTTTAGGAAGAAATTCAAAAATCCTTCAATAGATTTTTCTTAACGATGGACAGCAACGCACGTTTATCAGGCACATACGCATGGGATGCAGACTCGCTGTTATATTCATCGATCATTGCTGACCAGCTTTTCGATCCCTTCAAGAGCATGACTTTCGCAATGGCTGTGTCAAGTTTTTCTTTTTGCCCGGTTTTTGAATATAGGTCGATCAGGGCAAGCTGACCTTCCAGATCCCTATATTTTACTGCATAGCTTTCCCAACATGAAACAGCTCTCTCGTATCGCCCTGTTCGACGATAAGCTTCTCCCATCGTCCTCTTTACGTCAATAAATTCACTATCAATCACAAGCGTTCTCCATGCTTCTTTGATTGCGTTTTCATAGTGCCCCTTTTTCAGATGTATAAAGCTTAGAAGGGCGCGAAACTCTATATCATTGGGACAAGTCAATAGCACATGGCGGGCCGTATCCTCTGCACCTTGTAAATCACCCAAATGGATTTTTGTCATCGTGAAGACAAACCGAGCCATTGAATCTCTGGGATTAATTTCAAGCCCTTTTTTAATATAGGACATGGCTGTCCTATAGTCTTTATTCCTGAAATAATAAAAGCCCATATTATTGATCGGCACCGCTATCATCAATACTTGATCATCTTTGTTTAGCCGATATGCTTCTTCGTATGATTTGTAGGCTTTGTCATATAATCCCATATCCGACAGCGCCACGCCGATATTATTGCGGGGTCCGCTGAGGTTCGGCGCTTTTTCAACATTGTCCGCCCATAGGAGATAGCGATTTTTGAAAAGATAATTGTACATATAGACGGTATGGCCCTGAGCAAATAGCAGAAAGCTGATTAATATGGCCATCGTCAGTTGAACAATCTTTTTGTAGGAAAAATAGTCCAGTACGTAAATAGCAAACACAGCAAAGGGCACAAAAAAAAGCATGGACGGGATATAATTCCGATGCTCGAACACAAGGTCCAATGGTATGAATGACCCTTCAATGACATGGTTCAAGAAAAAAAAGAGGAGGCAATAGGAAATGAGGGGGGTTTTTCTGGAGCCTGCTACAGCAACGCCCAAACAACCCAGAATAAATATAATGGCCGCCATCGTCGTCCACGGACTGAAAAGAGATCTGGATATGATAAAATCATGACTGAGCATTAACCTGCTTGAAACCGGGTATAATAAGAGCGATATATAATAAACGACCACGCGCGTTTCTGTCAGAACCCGCTCCCACATGGAAAATACCCATTTTGAGTAACCATGAAGCTCCAACAATGAAGATACATCGATAAAGAATAACATGGTGCCAGACACTGCTATTACTACAGGCAGAATACAATACTTGAGATTCTTTATGAGGGTTTCCCTACTAATTCCCTGAATTAACAACAGGTCGTAAAGGTAAATGCTTGCCGGCAGCAGGACAGCATTTTCCTTGCTCCCGACTGCCAGCATTGCTGATAGGACACTCAGTACAAAAAAAACAGTCTTTTTCCAAAACGCTTCGTTTGTTCTTCCCAAAACATAAAAATACATACCCATGATGTAAAACATCCCCGCCATGCTTGCCATACGCTGCACAATATAGGTAACAGCGGTCACATGAACGGGATTGGCTGCCCAGAACAACGTGGAGAGGAGAGCGATCGCATACGATGAAGAGCCGTATTCCGCCTTGAGACGGGAAAGGTTCAACGTACGAAAGATAAACAGAAACAGAAAGATGCCGCTGAAGAAATGTATAAATAAGTTGACAATGTGATACCCGAATGGATTCAATTGGCCGAAGTAATAATTAACACCGAAGGTAAGGTAGGAGACAGGCCTTGAGATACTCCTTTGGTCAAGTCCGTAAAAAGATTTCTCAAAACTTTCCCAGTCCAGCGTCTTTAGATGGACACATTTATTCTTAACGATATGGGGCTCATCGTCGAAAATCCATGCACCATTCAGGCTATTACCATAAATAATTAGCAGACAGAAAAATAGCGTAGTAAATGCAAAAACATATTTTTTTATGGCCGGAACTGACCAGGTCAAATGCAGATCAAATCCATTTTGTTTATTTATAATTTTCAAAGGTGTACCAGATCATATAAGAATGACGCTTAAATTCAAAAGGGGAATCGCACGATTCCCCTTTTGAAGCTGCTTTTTGTTTTTAAATAAATCTTCTCAAATAAAACCTACTGAACCGAGACAGTCCACTGGTCAGGTGTATTTATATCCGTCGTCTCTGCTCTGTAAAAGGTCACCTGTCTTCCTTTAAAAGTTAAAGCGGCACCATCCCCAATAGCAGCCCCCCCCCAATCTGCACCAAGGTTATAATCCGGTGATGAATATTTTATGTTTGATGTGGCATCGCTCAGTTTACTTTGCGCGAGTGCCAAACGTTCGCGAGCATTCAATTCGGCAACAGCTCCCTGGGCTGCATTTCTGATGGCATCCGTACGCATATCCAGATACTTCGGAATGGCGACAGCTGCGAGAATCCCTAGAATGACCAAGACTGCGATGATCTCAATCAGTGTAAAACCCTTCTGGTTTCTGATAAGTGATTTTACTTTCATTTTTTCCTCCCGGAATGATGTATCCCTTATATTATTTTTTAATTTTCGCTCTCTATTTAAACCTGGTTTCCGGATCGAGTCCGAAATGACACACGGTTTTGATGATTTAATTAGCACCATTCATGCCATAATAGGAGCAGTCAGCAGTCAGCAGTAAGCGGTAAGCGGTCAGATGAATTATAACATATTGTGATTATTAAATATTATTTTTTATTTAAAATAACAATCTGTGTATTTTTGTAACTTATTATTATTGCGCAACAATTCAAATTCTACACAGTATGATGGAAAATCTACAATTTTTGTAGGCCTTTCAGGGATTCTGTGTCGATACCATGCTTCTTAATCCGGTGCCAGAGGCTGCGCTGGTTGATGCCCAGTATTTCTGCGGCCCGGACTTGAACCCCCCCTGTACGGATGAGGGCTTCGATGATCAATCCTTTTTCGATTTCGCCGATGCGTTCGTCGATACCAAGGGAGTCCGTATTCCCGTTTTCCAGATGCCCTGCCATGACGCCCGTAAGGTGGGCGGGCAGATGGGCCGGTTCGATCACACCCGTTTCTGTGAGCACAGCCGCCCTTTCAATGGTATTCTGAAGCTCCCGGACATTTCCAGGCCAGGCGTAACCGGTAATTACCTGAAGAGCTTGTGGAGAAATCTGAACCGGCTTTTCAGATTTTACGAGAAAATGATCGACCAGGTAGGGAATATCTTCTTTCCGCTCCCTCAATGGGGGCAGGTAGATGGAAAACACGTTGATCCTGTAATAAAGGTCTTCCCGGAATTGTCCCACTTTCACCATTTCGGAAAGGTTCTTGTTCGTGGCAACGATAAAACGGACATCGACCTTGATGGTATGGTTTCCCCCTACCCGCTCGAATTCCTTTTCCTGCAGAACGCGCAGTAATTTTGCCTGGGTGGTCATCGGCATGTCCCCGATCTCGTCGAGGAAAATGATGCCGCCGTCCGCCATTTCAAACTTTCCTGCTTTTTGAGAGGCAGCGCCGGTGAACGCGCCTTTTTCATGACCGAAGAGCTCGCTCTCCAGGAGATTTTCCGGAATGGCCACGCAATTGAGCTTCACGAAAGGCTCCCCCCTGCGGCGGCTGTGCTCATAAAGGCTCATCGCGACCAGTTCTTTTCCCGTTCCGCTCTCTCCGAGGATGAGAACCGTCGAATCCGTAGGGGCAACCTTGAAAATCTGTGTGAAGACGCTCCGCATGATCTTGCTCTGGCCGACAATCCCGGGGAAAAGCTCTTTCGCCTCGACCTTGCTCAGGATCGTCGTGAGCTGGTCGAATATCTGGGTGAAGTGTTCCAGGGCATCCCGGGATTTCATTTCATCTTCGGAAGAGGGTTTCGGAAACACGGGCAGACTTTCCGCCTTTTGTATGAATTTCGTCATGGGCCTGAGGAGCATCCAGGTGAAGAAAAGCGCCACCGATGCACTGAGTATTGCAGCGAATATTTCCCATATCAGCGCCTGTGTGGCTGGGCCCATGCCTATTTTAAAAGGACTCTGGGATATGCTATACATCATTGTTAAAGTTAGAAAGTTCAGCCCGCCGAAAATCAGGGGAATCAAAACATACAGGCTGACTTGAAAATACTTTCTCTTCATAAGAATTATCGCGCCATCTTGGTCAGATCCCACATGGGGAGGAAGATTGCCATGGCAAAAAATCCGACCACCGCGGCCAGCCCGACAATAAGGACGGGGCCGATGAGGTCCGACAATCTCTTTACGGAGTAACCGACTTCGTCGTCATAATGAATCGCAACCTGCTGGAGCATTTCTTCAATATTCCCTGTTTCTTCTCCAATGGCAATCATGTTAACCACCATGGGGGTAAAATACTTGGCTGCTCCGAGAGGCACAGCGATGCCATGCCCTTCATGCATCCGTTCCTGGACACGATCGAATTCACGCGCAATGGCGGTGTTTCCGATAACGCCGGATAAGACCTTCATCGAGGTCATGACAGGCACACCGCTTGCCTGCAATATTCCGAAAATACTGGCAAAACGGGACATTGCCGCCTTGATGAACAATGGACCGAGAATCGGAATTCGGAGAATCAGGGCATCCCTCGCATACAGCCCCTGCTCAGTCTTGAGATACATTCTTAACCCGACGATGGTTGCGATCACACCCCCGATCATCAGATACCAGTAACTGGATAAAACCTCGTAAATCATGATGGCGATCTTTGTCGGCACGGGAAGCGCAATCCCCGCTTTTGAAAACATTTCCACAAACTTTGGAACTACAAATGTCTCCAAAATAAAGAACGCGCCTACCAGGGCAACGGTCACCATGATGGGATACTGGAGGGCGGATTTGATATCCGATTTGATCTTGTTCTCATGCTCAATGATATAGATCAACCGCTCCAGAGATTCAGGCATGGTGCCGCTCGTTTCGCCGGCCCTGATCATATTCCGGTAGAGAGGGGAAAAGATTCTGTCATGCTTTTCCAGCGCGGCAAAGAGCGTCGATCCCTGTTTGATACTCTGGGAAATGGATACTATGGCGTTTTTCAGAGTCTTGTCTCCCGTCTGCGACTCCAATACCTGCAATGACCTTACAATGGGCACCCCTGCCTTGAAGAGGGAACGGAACTGTTTGGTAAACAGAATCAGATCCTCTATTTTGACAGAATGCATTTTCCCCAAGGCCGCGGACAATCCTGCAAGTTGAAAACCGCCCTTCTTTTTCTCCGCCAGCTTTGAAGGGATATACCCCTTTTCCATCAGCTGACTTGCGGCTCTATCAACCGTTTCGGCCTCGATATCTCCACTAATGGTCACACCGCTTTCGGTTATGGCCTGATAAGAATAATTTGGCATATTTTGTCTTCCCTGTCCCCTGTACAAACCCTTGTCATTCCGGGCTTGACCCGGAATCCATGTCTTTTAAAAACCTGGATTCCCGCTTTCGCGGGAATGACGACTTTTTACGAATGCGTCAACAATGACATACATTAAGTTCTCATATGATGACCGCCGAGCTTGCTTCCTCAAGGGTTGTAATCCCTCGAAGCACCTTGTTGCCGGCATCGTATTTCAAAGTTCTCAAGTTTCCTGAGTCCACGGCTTTACGCGCAATGTCCGGCGCCGACTTCTTTTTCATGATCAGATCCTGGATCATTTCATCATTCACAAGCACTTCATATATTCCCGTTCGTCCCTTGTAACCTGTATTCAGGCATTGGTTACATCCCTTGCCGCGCTGAAAATTGGCAAAATCCCAGTTCTCGAGCCCCCACGAGGCAAGCACCTTTTCCGGCGGATTGTATGGCTCTCTGCAATAGGGGCAGACTGTCCTGACCAGACGCTGCGCAATGCATATCAAGAGCGTGGATGAAAGCAGAAACGGTTCGATGCCCATATCGATAAACCTGGTAATGGCGCCCACGGCATCATTGGTATGGACGGTGCTCAAAACCCGATGGCCTGTCTGGGCGGCCTGAACGGCAATGGCCGCTGTTTCTGCGTCCCTGATTTCTCCGACCATGATGATGTCGGGGTCCTGCCGCAGTATGGATCGGAGTCCACCGGCAAACGTCATTCCCGCTTTTCTGTTCAACTGCACCTGGCGAATGTTGTCAATTCTGTACTCCACCGGATCTTCAAGGGTCATGATATTGCTGTCCGGCCGGTTGAGTTCATTCAGAATCGCATAAATGCTCGTACTCTTACCGGAACCTGTCGGTCCCGTGCTTAAGATCATTCCGTATGGCTTCTGAATGATGGTACGAACCCTGTCTATATCCGATTTCACCATGCCGAGACGGTCCAGCGAGTAAACACCAACGCTCGTATCGAGGAGTCGCAGAACGAGATTTTCTCCATAGATGGTCGGTATGGAGGATACCCGGACATTGATTTCCTTCTTTTCCATTCTGAGAGTGAATCGCCCGTCCTGGGGAATTCTCGTCACGGTAATATCCATATTGGACAGGATCTTTATCCTCGCCACGATAGGCAGAAAATAGGGCTTTTGAGGAGACGGAACCTCATGCAGCTTCCCGTCAATACGGAATCTCACCTGGATGGCGTTCTGCTGGGGGCTGATGTGGACGTCGCTTGCCCCTTCCCGCACCGCCTGGGCAAAGATCGAATTGACGAGACGAATAATCGGCGCTTCTCCGGCCATATCCTGCAAAGAGGTTAGCTGGATATCCGTCGAGGCTTCCTCCTCTTCTTTTTCCTTGACGGGCTGGGCTTCGATCTCCATGCTTTCCAGGACGCCTCTGAGACCGGACTGAATACCGTAAAGACTGTTGATCAACTGGTTTAACTCTTTTTCAGTGCAAACCACGGCCTCTACTTCGTTGTTCGTCAACATTTCAATGGTGTCCAGGGCATTGATGTCCAGAGGATCGTTCATTGCCACTGTCAGAAGACGTCCCTTTTTCATCAATGGCGCCACCTGATATTTCTGGGCATAGTCGATGGGAATCAGTTGCGCCAGCTCCATATCAAAAGGATAATTGTCGGGATGATACTTTTTCAGCTTTAACTGTCGGCCAAGAATATCAACGATCTGGTTCTCACTGATGATGCCCTGGCGCATGAGAAACTGACCGAGCTTCAGACCGGCCTTTGACTGTTCTGCAAGAGCCTTGTTAAGCTGCTCTTCCGTCAGCAGCCTTTCCTCCATCAGTATTTCTCCGAGCCTTTTTCTAACGATCACTTCTCCTCCAAAAAAACACCGTATCTGTGGTCAGCCCGTTCACAACCTTTGCAGTCCCGGCAAGGGGCTGGGGCAGTTGTCTTATCATGTTTGCAGCCGCGTCCTGAGAGTCAAAACCATTCTTCAAGAATATCGAAAACACCAGCCCTTGCCTGCCATTAAAATACGGCAGAAATCTCAGGGAAGGTGAAGCAGAGTCATAATTCCTGTATGATTCATAGACCTCTTCAAGATTTCCACCACCCGCTACCTGAATCCAATACTTTGCCGATGCCAACGGATTGGATGATGACGGAAGAGCGGGCAGTCTTATGGTTTCACCGGCATGAACCCGATTCATATTCTTGATATGAGGATTGGCATTGACGACGGACTTAAGCTGTCCCCTGTCAAAATCGCCGTAAAAGTCATTGAGCATCCGCCAGATGGTTCTTCCACTTTTTAATTTTAACTCTCCCAGGAGTTCCGGCATCTTTTTTGGAGGTGTTGGTATTTCCCTGGTTACCTTTGCGACAGCCTCTGATACGGGAGTTTTATCGCTCTGTTTAACAACAGGCGCGTTTTGCGAACCGGGAGAGCTATTCATCGAAACCGCTGTTTCCCTGTTCAGCTTTATGATTCTCATCAGGTCTGGGAAAAAACCGGCTCCGATCACGGCTAAAAGAAGCAACAAGAGACCCGACGCGGCCATCCATCTTAAAGGCCTTCGTTGAACCGGAGACACCCTGCGATCACAGGAGCGGACGAGAAACCAGCCGGCTTTCGACCGGTTCTGAATAATCAACGCCAGCATAACTTGGTGGCAAAGTGTCACAATCTTTCTGGGATAACCTCCCGTTGCCAGATACAGAGCCAGCAGACCGGGGTAGCCAAACAGATTGGGAACGCGATCGGTCTCACTCGCTTTCGCGATCCGGAACCGGACCATGGCACACGTTTCACGAAAACCGAGCGGCTTCAGGATATAATAAAGATTTACACGATCGGCGAAGTTTGCTTTCTGCTTCAGGATTTCCTTGAATTCCGTCTGCGCGAAAATCACGATCTGCAATAATTTGAATTCGTTGGTTTCGTAATTCAGAAATTCTCGGAGTATCTCAAGACAGAAATCCGGCAATTTCTGGCCTTCGTCTATAATCAGAACAACGGTCTTCCCTTCCTCAACACCCTTTCCAAAAAGGTATTTCTTGATATTTTCCTTGATTTGCCATTCACTTTCGTCGGACTCCTTCAGACCGAACGTCATGGCGACGGTGGACAGAAATTCGAGGGGAGTCGTGAAGGCCGGGTCCATCATGAGATGAGTTTCAATCTGCTTTTTGTCTTCTTCTGATGAGGAAAATTTCAGGATGAGCTGACGGCAGAGGGTTGTTTTCCCCGTTCCTACATCTCCGATCACGACATTCAAACCACGACGAAGACGCACTGCAAGCTCAAGCTTCTGAAGGCAGCCCAGGTGTTTCCGTGACTGGAAAAAAAACCGGGGCTCCGGTGAATTTGAAAAAGGCTCGGTTTTAAGGTTTAAAATTTTGAAGTAATCCATAAAACACTTTCGCTATAAGCGCCTATGTCATTCCGGACCCCGTATCAGGTACGGGGCAGGCCCGATCCGAAATCCAGTTTTATTAAAGATTTTCGGGATTTCCTCTTTCGCGGGAATGACTATGGGTGTATGGGTTCCCGCTTTCTTTTTGTCATTCCCGCTTTCTTTTTGTCATTCCCGCGGAGGCGGGAATCTTATTTCCCTCATTCCACGCGAATGGCAGTAAGGGAATTGTCATTTTTCCTTCTGTTTCGGTTCCTGCTTCGCCCCCATCGCGGGTTTGCTCTCAACCGGCTTCTCCGGCACCGCGGGAATCGCCGCCACTGACTGAACGGGCAAAATGTTCGGTGTAATGAAAATCAGCACTTCTTCCATGGTTTCGCTCTTTCCGACACTTTTGAAGAGCCAGCCCAGCACGGGGATGTCTTTAAGCCAGGGGATCCCGACTTCCGCATCCTGCCGTTTCTGTTTGGTTAATCCGGAAATCACGATGGTCTCTCCATCCTTGACGATCAGATTCGTGCTTGTTTTCTTCTTGTAAATGTATGGATTCCCTCCTACGTTCCGGCTGGTGTCCACTTCATCCTTCTTAACCTCTACTGTCATCTTGAGATTCTTGCCGTCAATGACGTGCGGTTTAATCTCCAGACGGAGGACGACATCCTCGAACTTCACCGAACGAGTGACAGCACCGGTGCTGCTCACCTCTTCCGTGACATAGGGTACTCTCTCTCCGTTTTCCGTATAGGCTATTTGATTATCGAGGGTCGTGATCGACGGACTGGAAAGGATGTTTAACTTCCCCTCTTTCTGAAGGGCATTCAATTGCATCTCCAGGATGCTGCCCCCGATGGTCCCGAACATGAGTCCCAGGGCGCCGGCGCCGGTTATGGCCGTTTGCGCAGGAGCATTGAATGCAAACCCCTGTCCGCTCAATCCAGTTGAACCGTACGACGGCGTATACTTGCCTCCTGTAGGATCGATCGGTGCACTGCCGGTTGTTGTCGTTCCCCCCGGCGTAATCCACAGGTTGGAACTATCGACACCGGTCTTGTACATGCCGCCCCAGAGGACTCCCAGGTTGCGGGCTGTGTCCTTTGTGGCCTCCACGATATTCGCCTTGATCAGAATTTGTGGGGTCGGCTTGTCGATCTGCTCGATGATCGGGCCCATTCTCCTCAAATCTTCCCGGATCGCTTGAATGATCAAACTGTTGCTGTGGTCATCCACACGGACGGATCCGCGTGATTTGCCGTCTTTGTCCTTGGTCAGAAATTCCTGAATGTTGTCCTTGAGCCCTTTGGCATCCGCATAATTGATACTGATAACCTTCGTCTGCATGGGCTCCACCTGCCTGACACCGTACTCCTGGGTTTTTCTCTTCAGGTCCCGTTCCATGTCCTCCAGGGTCATGACCCGGATGATGTCCCCTTCCCTTTCGTATTCCAGACCCTGATTGCTGAGTATCGTCTTGAAGGCCTGATCCCACGGTACTCCTTTGAAATCGACGGTAATGTCTCCCTTAATGTCGTTTTTAATTAATATATTCTGCCCTTCGATGCGGGCCAGCGACCGGATAACCGCCTTCACGTCAGCCTGGCGCATTTTCAAGCTGATTTTCCTGGTGGGAAGCTGTCTTGCCTGTACAAGACCTCTTTCTTCCGCCAAGGCCGATGGTACAGCTTTCGGCGTCTCTCCCGGAAGACCCATGATGTTTTCTCTGGGAGCCGGGGAATGCCCCTTCGATGTTTTGGCCAACGTGTCCCATTTTTCGAAAAAGGGGTCTTTTTTCGTTGAAATATCGGTGGCACATCCCGCCATGACAACTGCCATTACAAGGACTGGCGCCAGCCGCCATATTTTCCCTCTATTAAACCTGTCCATCAAGGTCCATCCCCCATTCTCAAGCATTTCATTCCTGCAACAACACATCGAATTTCGATCCACTTTTGATATTTTCAATGACAACCTTATTCTGATAAATTTTCTTCAAGACATATCCTTCTGTTTCCAATGCATCACCCGCTTCATATTCCACGCCGTTTACAATGGCGACATTATTATTTTCCCCCCTTAGATAACCGGAATAAATGAATGTCTGCTGTGTTCCGCTTCCCGCCTTTGCCGGTTCCTTAACCATTACCCATTCCCTGTATGCTTTTCTGCCGAAGAACGGGTCTCGTTGCCACTGGGCTTCAGCGCGACTGATGACATTGATATCAAGCGGCGAGAGCTGATCCCTCGCTACATTGGCCGACAGATCGGATATAAAAGTTTCCAGTTCCGCGGTCTTTCTTCCTACATCAACCACGGTTGATTTAGCTTTCGGGGCAATGAAGAAATCATACACACCGTATAAGACGGCTACCGCCATAACGGAAAGGATGATAATTTGCTGTCTCGTCAGTTTTGGCATTTCTACCTCTGCTCCCTGCGCCCTAGTCCCTGATCTTATACAACCTTTTGTCATTCCGGACTTGATCCGGAATCCAGTATTTTTAAAGACTTCCTTGATTCCCGCCTGCGCGGGAATGACAGGTTGGGCTGCTCCCTGCTAAGCCATCGCCAGCCGGATTTTCATCTTAAATTCCATAATATCGGCATTTTCCTGAATCTGAATTTCCTCAATCCGCTCCAGATACGGCAAGTCTCCGATACCGACCAGAAACTTGCGGAAATTAAAAAAGTCGCCCCGGATGCTCACATTAACCAGCAGAGACCTGGAATCCGGACCGATGGAAGCCATATCCGGAGATGCGTACAGAATATCCATATTGACTTTTTTTGCGATATCCCTGAGATTTCCAGGCATCGTTTCGATCTGATCTCTGGAAAGCTTCCCCCTCGCGGGGAAAGGCAATACCTTCACATTCTTTTGCCCCTTGCTTTTCAGCAATTGATAAATCGACTGAAGCCTTTTCTGTTCATCGATTTCAAACCGTATTTTATCAGCCCTTTTATCCAGATTGGCCATAGACATGTATTGTGTGACAATTCCAATGGAAATCAAAACAAGGATAATTGCAAAAAGCACAATCTTGAATGACGGGGCCTGCCTGGGAATGAACTTAGCGAATGTAAACTTCATCTTGGGTTCTCAGCCTATTTTTACATCAAGAATGAAATGAAGGACGTCATTTTTCTTAAAAGTTTCCACACTGTTTTTCTGAATGTTAATCACGCGGAATATCGGTGATGCCTGCAGTTTCGTTATATATCCCGCCAGCATGGAATCAAGCATCTTTCGTTCTCCGAAAATGACTCCTTCGATGACCACACTTTTTGAAACGATGCCGGCTGCGTCTTTCCCGGCTTCCTTCGCCGGTTCCTTGCCCGCTTCTTTTGCGGGCTCACCGGCTTTTACGGATGCTGCGCCTGCGAGATTGGCTTTGACGGTCATCAGGCGAATATTGGCAGGCGTCAAAGCGGCAAGATCGCTGATGACCGCCATTCCAAGATATCTTTCAGCGTATGCCCGCTTTATCTGCTGTTCATCTTTTGCTCCGGCAGCCAGCTGAGCAACGATATTTCTGTCAATACGTGGATGATATCGCAATAACTGCAATTCAAGTTTCGTTATAACGGCTTCCTTCTGATAAGCGGCCTGTACCTGGTAAAGAAAAAACACGGAGGCAACCAATATGGCAGCGATCATAACCATCGAAGCGATACGATTAACCCGGGTGCTTTGTACCGCCTTTTCCTTGTCCTTAAATCTGAATAACAGGTTGGGCGTGTAATCGTTATTGGAGAGAGCAAGGCCTAAAGCAGGTATTGATGCCACCCTTTCTGAAAGAGACGTCTGCTGAAAATCTCTGTTCGGCTCCTGAAATTGAAGAGTTAAGGGATCCAGAACGTTACTTTCGACGCCGAGTTGTTCTCCCACGTATTCTATGAACGGCCTGTAAACATTCATGGCCGTTGACACGTATATTCTGCCTACTTTCTTGTTCTTCAGATGAATCGTATAGTGTTCAAATGTTCTCTCGACCTGTCTGACGACCCGTTCCAGGGCCGGTAAAATAACGTCGAATTTCTCCTCTTTCGTAAGCTCATACCCGGCTTCTCCTGCGGTTAAAGGCGGTGAATCAGGGCTGAGGGTGAACAGCACTTTTTTTACCTCTTCCGTGCTTATGAGCGGCACGACCGCATCAACTTCAGCTCTCTCCCGCCTTAACACCATGAGCCTTTCCATCAACAACTCAACCATGCTGTTGATCCCCGCCTTGATGCCCCGGGTCATGACCAGCTTTCCCTCATCATAAATATCAATGCGGGAAAAATCGTTGCCGATAAAGAGACTGGCAATGGATCCATCGGCGGCCGGAATCCAGCCGGTATTGGTAATATTCTGGAAAGCAAATGGCGTAATAGAGATACCGGTGAGCGGCAGACCGACTTGAGAAAACAACTTGCTGATCTCATTGACCTCTTCGCGCGGTGCTGTATAGACCATAACCAGCCATTTCTTTATGCCCTGCTCGGTAATCTCCTGCTGAAGTTCAAAGTCAAAGATCGTGTCTTTTTCATCGAATGGTGTTTCTTTTTTAATCGTCCAGTAAACCGCATTCTCGATCTGTTTCTTCGCTACTTTTGGAATGCGGATATGACGCACATTAACCTTTGCGGCGGACATGATCGCCCATAAATTCATGTCCTTGATTTCACCACAAAACGCCCACATTTCTGATCTTAAAAAATTTATGAACTCGGGTGATTTCCTTGACGATATATGGGAAAATGGCACGCTTCTGTAGTCGAGCAACTCCCACGTGTTGTCATCCTTTTTAATAGTTTTGACCAACCTGAGAGATTGATGGCCGATATCGACTCCGATGGTTAGGGCTTTCGTCTGAGGTTTGAATTTAATTCTGAAAGTTTGCAACATTTTGAAAGGGGGGAGAAAGCGGGTCGGCTTTGCAGGCGGAACCGGGGCTTCGCTCTTTTTGTTGCGAATGAGGTCAAGCAGTTTTTCCGTTGACGTGATTTCTTTCAGTCGGGACAACTCAGGGCTCCTCTTAAAGTAATTTTGATCCTCCAGTAAACAGGATCAGATGTTTCCTCTCTACCGCCGCTTCTCGATCTTGCTGTTGCGATAATTCTCCAAATGAGTCTTTGCCGAATCCATATAATCAAGGGGGAAGTGTCTTAAGACACGCACGCCGTACATGATTTCCGGAGGTGCGGGAATAATTCCCTTATCGATATAATCCCTGATTGTTTTGGCAGAAACACCCAATTTTTCTGCCGCATCCGCAATTGTATAATATGTTTTACCCTTCACAATAATCATAAAAAACCCCCTCAGGTTATATCTTCATCTTGCCCTTTATCACCACCTGTAAGGCGAATCTTACGGGATGAACTTCTGGTTACATAGGTGCGAACATATCATACCTTTCGCACCTAAGCAAATCTTTTTTTTGCGGGCCATCATTTCATCCCTCTTCTGTCATCCCCGCCCCTCCTCTGTCATTCCCTCGAAAGAGGGAATCCAGGATTTTAAAAAACCAGACTCCCGTTTCCGCGGGAGTGACAAAGAGGTGCGGGGATGACAGTTTGAAGGTTTTATTTTCATAGTAATGACAAGGATAGGCGGGACTGACAATCTATTGTTTGCCTGGGCAATTAATGGGATGATCTTGGGGGAAATGAGACAAAAAATGGAGGCGGCAACCGGACTCGAACCGGTGTATAACGGTTTTGCAGACCGCTGCCTTAGCCACTTGGCTATGCCGCCCCTATAAATAATTGGAGCGGGCGAACGGATTTGAACCGTCGACGTCTACCTTGGCAAGGTAGCACTCTACCACTGAGTTACGCCCGCTCTTGATTGTAAGCGAATCGGACTATAGCAAATATATCTTTTTTGTCAATAAAAAACTCGCCGAATTTAATCCCTGCCGTCCTGTACGGATCATGCTGTCGCGGCTTTATCGGCGAGCCATTTTATTGATTCCATATACACGGGCATGCCTCTAAGAAAAATATCATTATGGTTCGCTCCGGCTATTTTGATTAGTCTTTTATCCTCAGACTGACAGGCATCAAACAGGAGCTGCCCTTCCCTGAATGAAATAATATGATCATACTCCGCATGGATAACAAGCGTCGGTTTATCATAGATCCGGATTTTGTCGATGTTGCGAAAGCCTTCTTCTTCTTTGATTCCCAGGGACTTCATATTGATTCCCAGAAGTCGGAGCAGGGGTCCGGCATGCGCAAATCCACTCTCAACGATAAGGCCGTCGATTTCATCCCCGTAATGGGATGCCAGTTCGAGGGCGGAAGCACTGCCGAGGGATCTCCCCATAACAATAAATGGGCCTGTATGTCGCTTTTCTGCAAGCCGGCTTTTCATGTAATCAAAGATGATATGACAATCGCGCATCATGGCCGTTACGGTGGGGCTGCCTGTAGATTGACCGTACCCCCGATAATCAACGGGCAGAAAATTGATGCCCATCCTCGCATATAGGTGCCCCAGATCATCATAATCCGCCACAATTTCTCCGTTTCCGTGAAAGAAAAGCAGGTTGGGAGCCGATGGAGCCGATTCGGAGGAAATATGGAGCCTTGCTCCAACCGCAATGTCTTTTTCCACTGGGATCAGAACCGACTCCGCGGTATCGCCGGATCTTACCTGTGCCCATTCCTTGCGTGGGTGGAACAGAAACCCTGTAATACGAGGATGGTCAAACGCGGAATAATCGATTTTTGATATGTCAATCATGGGATCCCCTGGCTACGACTTTTTGACAATGGCCGAATAAAACTTGATGAGATAATCGGCCCCCGAAACGAGGGTCAAAACAAGGGCGACATAAAGGATTATCATGCCGACGACATGGGCATCGGCGCCTAAAAACGGATAATGAATCATCAGGGCGGAGACGGCAAAAAACTGACAGAGAGTTTTTTGCTTGGCAATTAAACTTGCCTGGATGATCAGACCCTCCGACGACGCAATGCTCCGAATGGCGTCGACAATAAAATCCCGCATGATGATAACGGCAACAATCCAGGCGGGAATGCGACCGATCGGGATCATCAGGATCATTGCCGTGTTCAGAATGAGTTTATCGGCAACAGGGTCAAGAAATTTCCCCATAACGGTCTCAATCTGATATTTCCTGGCGATGTGACCATCCAGAATATCCGTAAGAGCGGCAACAATGAAAAGGATCGTGATCACCAGACTTTCTGTCGGACCCGGAGAGAATAAGAGAAGAAACAACACGGGAATTATCCCGAGCCGCAACATAGTCACCGCGTTCGGGAAATTGAAGGCTTCTCTTTTATTCGCCGGAATGGGTAACTTGTCAAACGATCTCTTTAATAAATCAATCATACCCATGCTGTCGCTATTTCTTCGGGACCTTTTTCCAGTCTGAAAGAAACATGTCTATTCCCTGATCGGTCAGGGGGTGTTTTGCCAGTTGGGCAATGACCTTAAAGGGAATGGTGGCAATATCCGCACCCATCAGAGCCGCTTCGAGAACATGTCGCGGATGCCTCACGCTCGCGACAATGACTTCCGTTTCAAAACCATAGTTATCAAAAATCGTGATAATCTGATCAACAATTTCCATGCCGTCATGGGATATATCATCAAGCCTGCCCACAAAAGGACTCACGTAGGCAGCGCCTGCTTTGGCTGCAAGCAGTGCCTGGAGCGGCGAAAAAATCAGTGTTTGATTGACCCGAATGCCTTCAGTCGCCAGAATTCTGGTCGCCTTTAATCCTTCCGTCGTCAGTGGAAGTTTTATAACGGCGTTTTCGCCAAGCTTTGCCAGTTTTTTCCCTTCCTTTACCATTCCCCGGGTATCCAGACTGATCGCTTCCAGACTGACCGGACCATCAACTACTTCCAGAATTTCCTTTACAATTTCTTCAAAACCCTTCTTTTCCCTGGCAATCAGAGACGGATTCGTCGTCACTCCGTCAACCATGCCGAGATTGATGCCTTCTTTAATTTCCTGAATATTGGCGGTATCGATAAAAAATTTCATATATTCCTCCGATCTTCGTTCAAATCTTTTTGTGATCTGTATTGTTCACTACATTCCCGGCTGCAAAAAAAGACGTCCGCCCCGTCAACGGATGTCCTGTAGGCCTGGCTCATGGGTAGATATCGATGGCAATACGGATCCTCTATGAGGTCCTCTCCCTTTCCGGCGCTTTCACCAAGAGACGGGTTGCCGGCTTTGGTATCCGAAGCGAGGAAAAATCCCTTGAACACTTTATATAAGAAATAAATGACGAGGAAAAGAACAACCAGGCGAATCAGATTAACCATTACGCCTCCACAGTTTTATACAAATTGACGATGCTCCTGTCTTCAAGCCTGTCCATCAATCCGCGAATGGAAACACCGAAAGCAGGGTGAATCACATAGGGGGCAATTTCACACAAAGGTTCAAGAACAAACCGCCTTTTATGAAGTTCCGGATGAGGAATGCAGAGGTCTTTTTCCTGGATAATCTCCTGGCCATAAAAGAGGATATCCAGATCTATCAACCTTGGCCCCCACGTCTCATCCCTGATCCTTCCCATGTTGTGTTCTATAGACTGAAGCGCCTTCAGAAGCTGATGAGGCGTCATCACCGTTCTAATCTCCGCAACCGCGTTGATAAACCAGTCCTGATCCAGAGAACCAACCGGCTCCGTCCTGTAAAAAGATGACTTCCGGAGGAGCTTTACCCCGCTTGTCGTGGATATGCGGTCAAACGCTTTTAAAGATTGACCTGCGGGATCATCCATATTTGAGCCAATACCCACGAAGCATATGATACCGTGAGAATCTCCAGGCATTATTCTTCTGTTACTTCCCCCTCAATCCCAATACATCCTGCATATCATAGAGGCCGTTCGGTTGATTCACGATCCATTTTGCAGCCCGTATGGCTCCTTTGGCGAAGTTATCCCGGCTATGGGCCCGGTGAATAAATTCCAGTCTTTCACCAACGCCTCCAAACATGACCATATGGTCACCAACAATGTCACCGGCACGGAGCGTTTGCATGCCGATCTCGGTTCTGGTTCTTTCACCGACCATACCCTTCCTGACGTAGACGCCCACCTGCTCCAGGTCGCGATTTAGTTTATCTGCGATAATCTGGGCCATTCTGACGGCTGTACCGCTCGGCGCATCCTTTTTCAAATGATGGTGGGCCTCCAGAATCTCCACATCGTATTCATCCCCGAGAATGCCGGCCACATATTCCAGGACATTGAACATCACATTGACCCCTATGCTCATATTCGGCGCCAGGACACATCGCGTATTTGCGGCCAGCCCTCTTATCTTCTTCACCTCTTCTACGGAAAAGCCGGTACTTCCAATGACAATGGCGCTCTTTTTTTCAACGGCAATTTCGAGGTTTTTCAGAGACGCTTCGTGATGGGTGAAATCAATGACCACGTCACCTTTTTCGATACATGCGGCGAGGTCTTCTCCAATAACGACGCCTGTTTTGCCGAGGCCCAAGCCGTCGCCGATATCCCTGCCGATGAAGGCATGGCCCGCCTGCTCCACTGCACCGACAACCTGAATATCCTGGTCGGCGGCAATCATGCTGATGATACGGCCGCCCATCCTGCCGCCGGCTCCTGTTACGATGGCCTTAATCATAGAAAAGCTCCTTTGCATTTATATGAGAATACAGGAGTCAGGATACAGAATAAATACATTATATTGGCTGTCCATGCCCCCGGCTCCTGACTCCTGACTTCTGTATTCTCATGCTTTGTTTTGGCCTGCAGGGACATGGGACTTATGAAACAAGTCCGTAACTTACCATTGCTTTCTTGAGTTTTTCATAATTAGCATCCGACATTTTGTAAAGCGGCAACCTGACGTCGTAGTCAATTTTTCCCATCATAGAGAGCGCCGCTTTTACCGGAACGGGATTTGTTTCTATAAAGAGGGCATCGATCAGCGGAACCATTTTGTCATGCAGTTTTCTTGCCTGAGTGATATTGCCCGCCTCGAAGGAATCGATCATGTTTGCCATATCTGCAGGAGCGATGTTGGATATGACAGAAATAACCCCTTTCCCTCCGATCAGAAGCAACGGCAGTGTGAAAAAATCATCCCCCGACAGAACATCGAAATCATCACCGCAAAGACTGATCACATCCTGCATCTGCTTGAGCGATCCCGATGCCTCTTTAATTCCGACGATATTGCTGATTCTGGAAAGCCTGGCAACCGTTTCCGGCAGCATGTTAACTCCTGTCCTGCCGGGTATGTTATACGGAATAATGGGGATCGGAACGCTTTCCGCAATCAGCTTGTAATGCTGGTAAAGTCCCTCCTGGGTCGGCCTGTTGTAGTAAGGACATACCATCAATGCCCCGTCCGCGCCCGCTTCACAGGCATGCCTGGTAAGACGCAACGCTTCGTCAGTGCTGTTCGAACCGGTCCCTGCTATGACCGGCACTCTTTTTTTTGCGGCATCGATTGCAATGGCGACGACCCGATCATGTTCTTTATGTGAAAGGGTGGAAGATTCGCCGGTCGTTCCGCAGGGCACAATGCCGTCCGTTCCGTTTGCGATCTGGAATTCAATGAGTTTTCTGTACGTTTCTTCATCCACCTGACCATTCTTGAAAGGCGTAACGATAGCTACGATTGCTCCCTTAAACATATTCTCTCCTTGTCTTCATCATGATTGTTCTGGCGTTGTTTTTTGCAGAAATTTCGGTATGGCCTCCCCTTTGATCAGATCGGCATACATTTCTCTTTTTCTAATGACATAGAACCGGTCACTACTGACCAGCACCTCCGGTATTCTCCCCCTTGAATTATAATTTGAAGACATGGTAAACGCATAAGCTCCGGCGCTCATGACAGCCGCCAGGTCCCCCCGCTCGAGCCTGACAATTTTTCTGCCCTTTGCCAGATAGTCGCCCGATTCGCAAATAGGTCCGACAACGTCGGCGACGATCTCCTCTCTTTTTTTCCTGATCACCGGCTGTATCTGATGATATGAATTATAAAGACTGGGGCGAATGAGATCGTTCATCCCTGCATCTACAATCACGAAATTCTTTTCCTCATTGCTCTTGGTATAGAGAACCTTTGTAACCAGTATCCCTGCATTTCCCGCTATGACCCTCCCCGGTTCAAATATGAATGTACAGTGCATGTCTTTCGACGCGTTCAGGATGGCCCTTGCGTATTCGGAGGGATTGGGGGCTGTTTCCTGATCATAAGTGATTCCAAGGCCTCCCCCCAGATCAAGATAACGTATTTCGATGCCGTCTTTCCTGAGGAGATGAATGAGCTTTTTCAAGCGATCCAGAGCATCGACAAACGGCGAAACCTTTGTCAGTTGAGATCCGATATGACAGCTCACGCCTATAATATCAATGTTTGACAGCTTTTTTGCTTCGCGGTACTCCTCCTGGGACTTCTTTATGTCGATCCCAAACTTATTTTTTTTAAGACCCGTAGATATATAGGGATGTGTCTCGGGATCGACATCGGGATTCACCCTGAGGGCTATGCCCGCAACCTTTCCCAGACGTTTTGCGCAATCGTTGATGACACCCAGTTCCTGGGAAGACTCGACATTAAACATCAGAATGCCGGTTTCAAGGCCGTATTCAATCTCATCCAGCTTTTTGCCGACGCCGGAATAGACAACCTTCCGGGGGTCCACACCTGCCTTCATGGCGCGATACAGTTCCCCCCCCGACACGATATCCACACCACCCCCCTCTTTGATGAATATCCTGAGAATAGCGATGTTTGAATTGGCCTTTGCGGCAAAACAAAGGATGTGAGGAACATCTGCAAATGCCTCATCGAAAACATGAAAATGGTGTTTCATGGTCCTGTGGCTGTATAGATAGAAGGGTGTTCCCACCTCTTCCGATATCCGTGAAACGCTGACTTCTTCACACCAGAATTCGTCGTCTTTGTAGTGAAAATAATTCATTGTGGTTTTTGACCCTCACCGATGGTTTAATGCCGCGACCCTGCAATCGGAAATGGCTTTAGTCAACGGTTCTTTCGGGGGAAGAGGGTCTCCTTTCTTCCCGCAGCCGGAAAAAGCAACAATTAGAGCAAGGATCGCCGTGATCACGATGGTGCGCGGCCAGTTTTTTTCAATCATTTCTTTTTACCTTCGATGGCTTTGATTCGCTTACGCACGATATCCTTCGCCGTCCCGCCGAGGCTTTTTTTTGCATTCACTGCACTCTCCACCTGAAGACAAGCATAAACATCCTTGTCAAAACCGGCGTGGAACCGGCGAAATTCTTTCAATGTCAGGCTGTTTAAGTCTTTACAGTTCTTGATGCAGTGGCCGACGAGACGCCCCACGACCCCGTGGGCCTCGCGAAAGGGAATTCCCTTCATCACGAGATATTCCGCCACATCGGTCGCTGTTGAAAATCCACCCAAGGCGCTCTCAAACATTCTTTCCTTTTTGAATTCAGTGTGTTTGACCATCTCACCGAATATGTGAAGGCAGCCTTTCACCGTGTCGACCGTATCAAAAAGAGGCTCCTTGTCTTCCTGCATATCCCTGTTATACGTCATGGGAAGCCCCTTCATCACCGTAAGAAGAGCGACCAGATTCCCGTAGATACGTCCTGTTTTTCCCCGAATCAGCTCCGCAACGTCAGGATTCTTCTTCTGGGGCATAATGCTGCTTCCCGTGGTAAAAGCATCCGATATTTCCACAAACTTGAACTCATCCGTTGACCAGATGATGAGATCTTCGCAAAACCGGCTTAAATGCATCATCAAAAGGGATGCACACGATATGAATTCCACGACAAAGTCACGATCCGAAACGGCGTCCATGCTGTTTTCAGACATCTTCGGAAATCCCAGCAAACGGGCCACATAGGCCCTGTCTATGGGAAGACTCGTACCCGCCAGAGCAGCGGAACCTAAAGGCATGACATTCACCCGCTCATGGCACTCCCGTAACCGCTGTTCATCCCGTTCCAGCATTTCCCGGTATGACAGGAGATAATGCGACAGCAGTACAGGTTGCGCCTTTTGCATGTGGGTGTAGCCCGGCAGGATCGTGCCATCTTTTTCTTTTGCCAACGCAACAAGCAATGTTTTGAGCCGATCAAGCTCTGTTATGATCTGATGGATTTCATCCCTCAGATACAGTCGGATGTCCAGTGAAACCTGATCGTTCCGACTCCTGCCCGTATGAAGCCTTTCTCCCGCCTCACCGATCCTTTCAATCAAGGCTTTTTCAACGGCCATGTGAATATCTTCATCTTCAGGCTTAAAAACAAAACGGCCATTTTCCATGTCTGAAAGGATCTCTTTCAATCCCGAGACGATACTTTTCTCATCTTTTTTTGAGATGATCCTCTGCCGGGAAAGCATTCGGGCATGGGCGACACTGCCTTCTATGTCGTAGCGATAGAGTCGCCTGTCAAACTGAATCGAGGCGGTAAAGGCCTCTGCCAGTTTGTTCGTCGTTTCATGAAATCTCCCGCCCCACGGCTTTTTCTCTTTCACCACAGTCATAGCTATTCTGTTTCCTACCCCCTTGACCCCTTTTTCGAAGCCTGTATCTTCATCCTGAGGGCATTGAGTCTGATAAATCCCGTTGCATCCTTCTGGTTAAATACCCGGTCTTTTTCAAAAGTGACGAATTCTTCACTGTAAAGGGAATAGGGAGACTTTCTGCCGACTACGATACAATTCCCCTTGTATAATTTTAAGCGGGACGTTCCCGTCACATTTTCCTGCGTTTCATCAACGAATTTCTGAAGCACCTTCATTTCCGGCGAGTACCAGAAGCCATTGTAGGCCAGTTGCGCATATTTGGGGATCAGTGAATCTCTCATCAGCATGACCTCCCTGTCCATGGTGATGGATTCGACGGCACGATGAGCGTTCCAGAGAACAGTGCCACCTGGTGTTTCATAAACACCCCTCGATTTCATGCCCACAAACCGGTTTTCAACCAGATCCACCCTGCCGATGCCATTTGAACCTGCCATTTCGTTCATGCAGCGCAACAGCTTTGCAGGACCCATTTCAACGCCGTTAACCGCTATGGGATTTCCCTTCTCAAAATCAATCTCCACATAGACGGGGACATCGGGCGCCGCCTCCGGAGGCACGGTCATGACAAACATCTCCTTCATGGGCTCCAGCCAAGGATCTTCAAGAATTCCGCCTTCATGGGAGACGTGGAGGAGATTTCCGTCACTGCTGTATGGCTTATCTTTTGTCAGAGGGATCGGGATGTCATGCTTCTGGGCGTAATCGATCATCGATCCTCTCGAATCGAAGGTCCATTGCGCATCCCGCCAGGCGGCAATGATCTTGATATCCGGGTTCAGGGCCATGTATGTCAGTTCAAACCTGACCTGATCGTTTCCTTTTCCCGTAGCCCCATGAGACACGGCATCAGCGTCCTCCAACTCCGCAATTTCGATCTGGCGTTTCGCAATCAGCGGCCTTGCCAGGGATGTTCCCATCAGATAAGAACCCTCATAAACGGCATTGGCCCGCAATGCCGGAAATACGAAATCGCGGACAAACTCATCCTGTAGGTCATCAATGTATACCTTGCTTGCGCCTGTATTGAGGGCCTTTTCCCTGAGGTCGCCCAGTTTCTCTTTCTGGCCGATGTCGGCAACAAAGGCGATTACTTCGCATTTATAGGTCTCAATCAACCACCTCAATATCACGGATGTATCCAAGCCTCCCGAATAGGCAAGGACAACTTTATTTATTCCGCCCGCCAAATTTGCATCCTCCCTTACAGTAAAATTTGCATAATAGCCTTTTGTACGTGCAGCCGGTTTTCCGCCTGGTCAATCACCACGGACTGAGGACCATCCATTATCTCGGCTGTAATCTCCTCACCGCGATGAGCGGGGAGACAGTGCATCACCATCACATCCTTCCCCGCATGTGCGAGAAGCGCCTCATTGATCTGATAGCCCCTGAAAACTCTTTTTCTTTCCTCCTGCTCGGCTTCCTGTCCCATACTGGTCCAGACGTCCGTATAGACAACATCGGCATCGCGAACCGCATCAACGGGATCCCGATGGATGCTGATTCCCATTTCCGCCTCTCTCATGCCTTTTTCAAGAATATACTTGTCAGGCTCGTACCCTTCCGGGCAGGCAAGACTGAGATGAAGGGGTAGTCTTGCAGCGGCATAAATCCAGGAATTCGCGATGTTGTTCCCATCACCGACATAGGCAATTTTCAGTCCGGCAAAACTGCCCTTTTTCTCCATGATGGTGAAGATATCGCTTAATATCTGACATGGATGTTCCCGGTCTGTCAAACCATTTATCACGGGTATCGACGCATGTCTGGCGAATTCCTCAACCAGTTCCTGGGAATACGTTCGGATCATGATTCCGTCGAGGTATCTGGACATGATCCTTGCCGAATCGGAAACACTTTCGCCCCTGCCCAACTGTGTATCACGGCTGCTCAGGAACAGGGCGACACCACCCAGCTGGTACATCCCGACCTCAAAGGAAATCCGCGTTCTTGTCGATGATTTATCGAAAATCATGCCCAGGGTTTTTCCTCTGAGAGGGGTATACGCCTTCCTTTTCTGCTGGTATTTCTTCAGTTTTGCCGCTTTATCGAAAATGACCCCGGCATCATTCCGATCAAGATCATAAATACTTAAGAGGTCCTTTTTCATTTGTTTCCCACCACTTCTTCCAATATAGCGACGCAGGCATCGACATCCGCTTCGGTAATGACCAGCGGGGGCACGAATCGGAGGACATTCCCGCCGGTGCAATTGATTAAAAGCCCTTTGTCCATGCACTTCCTGACGGTCTCCCCGCCCTCTTCGGTCAGTTCCATTCCGATAATCAGCCCCTTCCCTCTTACTTCCCGGATCACAGGATATTTCTTTTTCAGCCTTTCCAATTTATTAATGAAATACGTTCCCATTCTTAGGCAGTTATCAAGAACGCCATCGTGGATCATCGTGTCGACAGTTGCAAGGCATGCGGCCATCGCAATGGGATTCCCGCCAAAAGTCGACGCATGGGTGCCCGGCACGAATGCATGTGCAACCCTGTCAATGGAGAGCATTGCGCCAACAGGAAAACCGTTTCCCAATGCCTTTGCCAGTGTCATGATATCAGGCTTGATCCCGTAATGCTCATGTGAAAAAAGCTTCCCCGTCCGTCCCATCCCGACCTGAACCTCATCAAGGATCATCAGAATTCCCCGGTCATCGCAAATTTTTCTTACTTTCCCGAGGTAATCATCATCCGGAATTTTTATTCCCCCTTCTCCCTGGATGGGCTCCAGCAGCACTCCGCATGTCTTCTCTGTAATGGCATTTTCCAGAGCAGGAATATCATTGAAAGGGACATACTTAAAACCTTCCGGCAAAGGTGCAAATCCGATCTGGAATTTTTCCTGCCCGGTAGCCGTAATCGTCGCTAGGGTTCGCCCATGAAAAGAATCCTTCATGGTAATCAACTCATACTTATGCCCGGCCATGTTCTCATAGGCATATCTGCGGGCCAGTTTGATTGCGGCCTCGTTGGCCTCTGCCCCGCTGTTACAGAAAAAGACCTTGTCGGCAAAGGAATATTCAACCAGCATTTCGGCAAAACGGATCTGCGGTTCGATATAATAGAGATTCGATACATGGGTCAGGATTTCGACCTGTCGCTTGATTGCTTCCACCACCTTGGGGTGTGAATGTCCCAGGCTGCAGACGGCGATACCGGCGACGAAATCCAGATATTCCTTTCCGTCACTGTCCCAGACCCTGGCGCCGGCCCCTCTCACCAATACGACGGGGAACCGTTTGTATGTCCCCATGATATTTTTTTCCGAAAGTGCCATTAACTCATCTGTTGTCATTTTCTGCCTTCCTCGCGCCTTAGAGAACGATTTCCGTTCCAATTCCCCTGTCTGTAAAAATTTCCAGAAGGACGGCATGTTTCAGACGTCCGTCAATGATGTGTGCCTTGCTCACGCCACCCCTCAGTGCCTTCATGCAGCATTTCACTTTGGGGAACATGCCTCCCTTAATAATTCCTGCCTGAATCATATCAGTGACTTCCCGGTTATTCATCGTGTTGATCAACCGATTGTTTTCGTCGAGAACACCATCCACATCGGTCAACAAAACCAGCTTTTCCGCCTTCAGCGCGGCGGCCACTTCTCCGGCCACAATATCCGCATTAATGTTATACGTTTCTCCGTTATCTCCCATACCGGTGGGAGCAATCACGGGAATAAACCCTTCATTTTCGATAGCGGCAATCAAACCGGAATTGATGCTCGTCACTTTTCCTACCAGCCCGATATCGATAATTTCCGAAGGCGTGTCTTTTGCCTTTTCCTCACTTAAATAATATTTCTCAGCTCTGATCAGGCTTCCATCCTTCCCGCTCAGCCCAACGGCCTTGCCGCCATGCCGATTGATGAGGCCTACGATTTCCTTATTCACTTTCCCGACAAGGACCATTTCCACGATATCCATCGTTTCCTCGTCCGTTACACGCATGCCCTGAACAAACCTGGAGTCTTTTCCAAGTTTCTTCAAAAAACTTCCGATCTGAGGCCCCCCCCCGTGAATCACAACAGGATGAATCCCGATATATTTCATCATTACGACATCTTTTGCGAATAAATCTTTCAATTCTTCATCGACCATGGCATGGCCGCCATACTTGATGACAATCGTCTTGTTATAAAACCGGCGGATGTAAGGCAAAGCTTCCAGAAGGATTTCCGCCCGTTCCATGGATTTTTTCACATTATCCATACATGCCCCCAGATATAATGCGCTTTACTTGAGACCTTAGAGAATATACCTGCTAAGGTCTTCGTCTTCAACGATGTTTTCCAGCTTTTCTCTCACATATTGTGCGTCAATGACGACTTCCTTCTCCACCATGTCAGGTGCGTCAAAGGAAATATCATCAAGAAGGGTTTCCATAATCGTGTAGAGCCTTCTGGCGCCGATATTCTCCGTTCTCTCATTGACGACGGCGGCCACTTCAGCGATTTCCGCAATGGCATCCCCGGTAAAAACGAGAGTGACCCCTTCTGTTGCCATCATCTCGATATATTGTTTGATCAGGGCGTTATGGGGTTCCGTGAGGATTCTGATGAATTCATCTTTTCCAAGGGAATCCAACTCCACCCGGATGGGAAAGCGCCCCTGAAGCTCAGGAATCAGATCGGATGGTTTGGTGGCACTGAATGCCCCCGCAGAGATGAAAAGAATATGGTCCGTCCTGACCATGCCATACCTCGTATTGACATTTGATCCCTCGACAATCGGCAAAAGATCCCTCTGGACGCCTTCCCTTGATACATCAGGGTCATGAGTTGAATCACTCCCGACGATCTTATCAATTTCATCCAAAAATATGATCCCCGACTGCTCCACCCTTTCAACCGCCGCTTTGGTGACTTTGTCCATATCCACCAGTTTCTGAGCTTCTTCCTGTTTCAGGATTTCAAGGGCTTCCGGAACTTTCACTCTTACCTGCTTTTTTTTCTGCGGGAAGATATTTCCGAACATTTCCTTGATATTGAGCCCCATATCCTCAACGCCGGATGATGTAAACACCTCTATCATCGGGCCGCTCTTGACTTCAGATATCTCCAGTTCCACAAACCTGCCGTCCAGCCTGCCTTCGTGCAGCATTCTTCTGATCTTTTCTCTGGTCGTATCGATCTGCTGGGGTGGTTCCGCATCCGGCGGCTCAGACGCTCTGTCAGAAATGAGATCACTGACCTTTCCTTCCACGGGTTTCGGAGGCAGCAATACATCAAGCAATCTTTCTTCCGCGATTTCCGCTGCCCTCGACTTTACTTTCTCCTGCTCCTCCCCCCTGACCATATTTACAGCCAGCTCCGCGAGATCGCGAACCATGGACTCCACGTCCCTGCCGACATAGCCTACTTCTGTAAACTTTGATGCTTCAATCTTCAAAAAAGGGGAGTTATCAAGTTTCGCCAACCTCCGGGCAATCTCCGTCTTCCCGACGCCCGTTGGACCGATCATGATAATGTTTTTTGGAGATATCTCCTCACCCATCTCGTTGGAAACATTCTGTCGTCTCCAACGGTTTCGTAATGCGATAGCCACAGCACGTTTGGCATCATGCTGGCCTATAATATATTTATCCAACCTTTCCACAATTTGTCTTGGCGTTAACTGAATAGACGACATAAAAATAATTTTCTCCCTGTTACGTCAGTTGAACTTCTTCCCATTCTTCTCCTCCAGACCGATATCCGTCTCCATTTCCTCTAAGGTAATATGTTGATTCGTGTAAATGCATATTTCAGACGCAATTTTCAGTGATTCTTCAGCGATCTCCGTCGCCGTCAGATCCGAATGCCGGATGAGCGCCCGCGCGGCCGCCAACGCATACGGTCCTCCCGATCCAATGGCCATGACATCATCATCCGATTCAATCACATCTCCATTTCCCGATATAATGAGAAAATGCTCCCTGCTGACGGCAATCATCAGGGCCTCCAGATGCCTCAGAACCCGATCCGTTCTCCAGTCTTTCGTCAGTTCAACAGCCGCCCTCAGAAGGTTTCCCTTATATTGCTCCAGCTTCTGATCAAAACGATCGAAGAGTGTAAACGCGTCGGCCGTCGCTCCCGCAAAGCCCACAATCACCTGATTCTGATACAGTCTGCGAACTTTTCTGGCTCCATGCTTCATCACCGTCACATCAATGGTCACCTGGCCGTCACCCGCAACCGTGACCTTCCCTTTATGTCTCACAGCCAATATCGTGGTCCCTCTAATTATCATACGCAGTCAACCACCCTTCTCTAACGGTTTTTTCCCGAGCCGGTCTTTCTGGCCTTCGGATGTGCTTTATCATAAACTTCAAGCAATCTGCCAACACTTACAGAGG
>Ga0116202_10000108_pt1 | contig 39518 bp, 39 predicted proteins | sample LakKivw325mmetaG_FD_94479 | JGI IMG/M metagenome (GOLD analysis project Ga0116202, IMG submission 94479) | Anoxic lake water microbial communities from Lake Kivu, Rwanda to study Microbial Dark Matter (Phase II) - Lake Kivu water 325m metaG | ecosystem: Environmental > Aquatic > Freshwater >... | reverse complement strand
GCCGGATTCTCAGGACGCCCCTACATGCGCCGCGCGGCGGTGTGATAACATCACGGTACCTCCCTGCTCCCACACACGGAGGCTCAGATAGAAACGCGCTCGCGACGTTCCTGCCGCTGAGGCTGCGGGCGCTTGAACAAGGCCTGCCGGCGGACTCTCCGGACTGCGCCAGCCGCGGCTTCTCTTCGCAGGGGCGTTCGTCTGAACCGGTCTGGAGGGATGCGTCCTGATGGGACGTCGGCGCCGTGGAATGAGCGCCGCGGATGCTGCGGGACGGCGATGTGCAGCGCTCGGTGAGGACGGAGGAGGTGGCCCGTGTACCATCCGGAAGACCGCTATCGTCTGCTCGTCGACCACCTTCCTGACGGCTTTGCGTACCATCGCATCGTTCTCGGCAGTGACGGACGGCCCGTGGACTGCGTCTTCCTCGAGGCCAACCCTGCCTTTGAGGCGCTCTTTGGCCTCTCGCGCGAGCAACTCATCGGGAAAAGGGCGACGACTGTTCTGCCCGACCTGGCGTCCCCGGAGTCCGACTGGATGGGCGCCTTCGGTCGCGTGGCCCTGGGGGGAGAGTCCATCCGCGCCGAGCAGCACCTCGGACGCACAGGCCGGTGGTACGAGGTGTTTGCCTACAGCGACCAGCCCGGATACTTCGCCACTGTCTACAGCGATATCACGGAGCGCCGGCTCGCTGAGGAGGCGCTGCGCGCCAGTGAGCAGCGATTCCGGCTGCTGTTTGAGCAGTCGCTGGACGCTATCTACGTGGTCGCGCCTGATGGCGCGACCATCGACGCCAACCAGGCGTGGCTCGACCTGTTCGGCTACTCAAGAGAGGACCTCGCCTCTTTCAATGCGGTCAGCCTGTACGCCGATCCGGCGGACCGGCTGGACTTGCTTCAACGTATCGAGTCGACCGGGTTCGTCAGGGATGAAGTGCGCCTGAGACGCAAGGATGGGACGGTGTTCGACTGTGAGCGGACGGTCGTCGCGCTCAAGGATGCGGATGGGAACCTTGTCGCCTACCGGGGCGTCCACCGGGATATCACCTCCCGGAACACGGCCGAGCATCTGCTGAAGGAGGCGAACGCCGAGTTGCGGCAGCTTGCCGAGCGGCTCGATGCCGCACGTGAGGAAGAGCGCGCTGCGGTGGCGTGGGAGTTGCACGACGAGGTGGCGCAGACGCTCTCGGCGCTCAAGATGGACGTCGCCATGTGCCGCAGGCATCTGTCCGCTGCGCTGCAACTGACCCTCGGGCCGAGGCTGGATGGGATGGCGCAATTGCTCGACGACACCATCGCGCGCCTGCGGCGGCTCTGTACCGACCTCGTTCCGGTAATGCTGGAGGACCTCGGGCTGTCCGCGGCCATCGAGTGGCAGGTAGAAGGCTTCGCGCGGCGCGCCGGTGTGCAGAGCGCCGTTCGCCGTGTGGATGATGTCGACCTGCCGCATTCGCGTATGGCGCTCGGGCTCTTCCGCGTGCTGCAGGAGGCGCTCGAGAACGTGTTGACCCACGCCGGCGCCACCAGGGTAACGGTTGACCTTGAGCGCTGCGGCGGCATCCTGGTGCTGCGGGTCGAGGACGACGGTTGCGAAGCGCGGAAAGGGGAAGCCGCCGCGCCCGGCGGCACGGTGCTCGCCGGGATACGCGAGCGGGTGCGATCGTGGGGTGGAGATGTCGACCTGCACTCCTCGGAGGCGCAGGGCACCGAGTTGAAGGTCACTGTGCCGCTGGCGTGAGGGTCGTCCCGCAGCCGGAGGCAGCCTGCCGGACGCCCCTCCGAAGCCCGATGTCTTGATAACCATTGGAGCCGTTGCTACACTTGCGACCGGTGCCCCCTGAACGCTCCGCACTGTCTCATTCGCTCCCGGCGCTGCTCACGCGGCGATCAAAGGAAGGAGGCTGGCATGGACGTTACGCTCAGCGCAATCAAAGCTGACATAGGCGGCTGGGTTGGCCATTCGGTGACGCATCCGGATACTCTCGCTCGAGCCGAAGAGCTGATGGCGGCCGCAAAGAAGACGGGCATCGTGCTTGACTACCGCGTGATGAACTGCGGCGATGACCTGCAACTCATCATGACGCACCGACACGGCGAGGACTCCGAGGTCATCCACGGGCTGGCCTGGGAGACGTTCAGCGAGTGTACCGCGGTCGCGAAGCGTCTGAAGCTCCACGGGGCGGGCCAGGACCTGCTGGCCGACGCGTTCTCGGGGAATGTCAAAGGCATGGGTCCCGGCCTGGCGGAGATGACCGTCGCCGAGCGCGAAGCCGAGACGGTCATCGTCTTCATGGCGGACAAGACCGCTTCCGGCGCGTGGAACCTGCCGCTGTTCCGCATGTTCGCGGACCCCTTCAACACCCCGGGGCTGGTCATCGCCCCCAACCTGCATTGCGGTTTCAGCTTCGAGGTCCATGACGTCATGGCTGCGAAGAAGATAGTGTTCAACAGCCCGGAGGAGGTCTACGACATGCTGGTGTACCTCGGCTCGCCGGGCCATTTCGCTGTCAAGAACGTCTATCACCGCGACTCGGGGCTGATTGCGGCTTCGGCATCAACCCAGAAGCTGAGCATGCTCGCCGGACGGTACGTGGGGAAGGACGACCCGGTGCTCATCGTCCGCTGCCAGGGCTCGTTCCCCGCAGTGGGCGAGGTGCTCGAGGCATTCTCGAACGTGAACATCGTCGAAGGCTGGATGCGCGGCTCGCACAACGGTCCGATGATGCCGGTGGGCTTCGCGTCAGCAAAGTGCACGCGATTCGACGGTCCCCCGCGCTGCATCGCGGCGGGGTTCCAGCTTGCGAACGGGATGCTGATCGGCCCGTGCGACATGTTCGGCGACGTGGCGTTCGACCCGGTGAGGGAGAAGGCCCTGCAGGTGGCGGACGTCCTGCGGACCCTCGGCCCCTTCGAGCCGCATCGCCTGCCTCTGGACCAGATGGAGTACACGACCATGCCCGAGGTGAGCAAGAGGCTTGCTCCGAGGTTCGTACCGATAGATGACGACTAGGCCTCGACTGCTGATCGCCAGCGCGAATCGCGGCAAGGTGGCCGAGTACCGGGAGTTGCTGCAGGGGGTGGAGTGCGAGTTGTTGTCGCTCCGCGATGCAGGCATCGACGGCGACGTCGCGGAGACCGGAACCAGCTACGCCGAGAACGCTTGCATCAAAGCCGTCACCTGTGCGGCGCGCTCCGGCTTCGTGACCCTGGCGGACGATTCCGGTCTCGAAGTGGAGGCTCTCGGTGGAGAGCCAGGCATCCACTCGGCCCGGTATGCCGGCGACGGGGCCACCGATGCCGAGCGGGTGGCCTTCCTGCTGAAGAAGCTGGAGGCAGTCCCGTCCGAGCGGCGCGGCGCCCGGTTCGTGTGCGTCATCGCGCTGGCCACGCCGGATGGCGAGGTGACGTACTGCCGCGGGGAGTGCTACGGTCGCATCGTGACCGAGCCGCGTGGAGCCAGGGGTTTCGGCTACGACCCCGCGTTCCTGCTTCCCGAGCGCGGTGTGACGATGGCCGAGCTGCCGCCGGAGGAGAAGAACCGCGTCAGCCATCGCGGCAGGGCGGCGGCGCTGGCGCGAGACGTCATACGCGGGTTCATTGACGCGGGTAGGTGCCGATAGTATATGATGTGTCCCCCCAACGGGAGGAGGTAGGCGTTATGAGAGTGTCGTGTCTGCAGGAGAATCTCAACCGCGGACTGGGGATGGTGGGTCGTGCCGTGGCCGTGAGGTCCACGCTGCCGGTGGCCCTGAACATCCTCATGGTGGCCGAGGAATCGCGCCTGAAGCTCGTGGCGACGAATCTCGAGATGGCGACTACCTGCTGGGTCGGCGCGAAAGTGGAGGAGGAGGGCAGCATCACCGTGCCGGCCAGGGTGCTGACCGAGTTCGTCAACTCGCTGCCGAACGAGCTCATCGATATCGAGATGCCGGCCAGCGGCCGCACCGTCCAGTTCACCTGTGGCCGGTTTCAGGCGCACGTGAACGGCATCGACGCCGCCGACTTCCCACCGATCCCGGAAGTGGAGGGAGGCATCTCGGTCGAGATTGCCGCGGAGTCGCTGCGGGAAGGCATCTCCCGCGTGGCGCTGGCGGCGGCGACCGACGAGTCGCGGCCGGTCCTCACCGGCATCAACGCCGAGTTTGAAGATGAGAAGCTCACGCTCGCCGCGGCGGACGGCTTCCGGCTGGCAGTCTACCGCATGCCGCTCGCGAAGGCAGTCGAGGGGAAGACGACCATCATCATTCCGTCCCGCACCCTCAATGAGGTCAACCGGCTGCTGGGCGACCAGGAGGAGCCGGTCGTCATCACCGTGAACGCGGCGAAGACGCAGGCACTGTTCCGTCTGCAGGGCGCCGAGGTCGTCACGCAGCTCGTCCAGGGCACGTTCCCCAATTACTCCCAGGTCATTCCCAAGAAGTACGACACCCGCGCCGTGGTCGAGGTGGGTGAGTTCACGCGTGTCGCGAAGATGTGCTCGGTCTTCGCGCGCGATGCCAGCAACATCGTTCGCCTGCTGGTCACGCCGGGCGCTGACCTGAAGGCCGGCAAGGTGACCATAACGGCGCAGGCCGAAGAGGTCGGTGGCAACACCGGCGATATCGATGCGCTGGTCGATGGTGGCGAGGCGAAGATCGCCTTCAACGTGAAGTACGTCGTCGACGTGCTGGCCGTCATCCGGCAGTCTCAGGTGGCGCTCGAGGTGACGACCCCGTCGAGCCCGGGCGTCATCCGCCCCATCGGCACGGACAACTACGTGCACGTCATAATGCCAATGTTCGTCCAATGGTAATCGGACGGGCAGAGACGTAGAGAGCAAGCGAACGGGAGGCTTGGCGGACAACCGCCGGGCCCCCTGTTTCCATTAGTCGAGGTCGGGCCGTGGCCTGCGGCGTGCCATTCCGAGCCCTCCTCCGTCTTCGTCTCGCAGGCCGGATGCAATTTCCCTGTTGACAGGAGAGTCGGTCGGCGGAGTATTATGAAGTACAGAGCATACGCACCGCGAAGGCGCGGCAACTCAGGCCTCACGGGAGCACGGCGAAGCGCAGCACCGTAGTTCTGGTGAGGTGCCAGCAGGCAGGCGACGGCTCGGGGTTCTCTGGCGACTGTGGGAGGAGGGTGGAGAAGATGAAGATGATGTCGGGGCGTGCCCGAAGACTGTGTGCCACAATTCTGCTTCTTCTCCTCGTTGTTGCTCCCGTCAGCATCGTCTGTGCGGCACAACTGTTTGAACAATACAACGAAGGCACTTATCTCAGCAGGTCCAACGTATTTGACAGCACGTGGCGTGCACAGACGTTCGCTGCTCAGTCGGACCACTCCGTGACCTCGGTACGCCTGCCCATTGACAGAGACGGTCAACCCGGCGACGTTACCGTATCGATACAGGGCACGGATGTGGGCGGACACCCTGATGGTGTTGACCTCGCATCCGAGACCGTAAGCGACACAACGTTTCCTCTTGCTGAAGGTAGCTGGACAGAGATAGCGTTCAGCACGCCCTTCAACGTCGCGGCAGGACAGAAATACGCGATTGTGGTACGTGCACCAGCTGGCAACTACCCGGACAACAGATTGTTGTGGAGCCAGGGAGACTCTGCGGCATATGGGGATGGGAACTCGGAGTATAGCGCAAACAGCGGCTCAAGCTGGAGCACCGAAATCATGTTCGATCTGCAGTTTGAGGTATACGGAGAGCAAGCGGCGCAGAGTAGGCCAAAAGCTGTGGGTGGTGAGGCGTACCCCGTAGATAAGGCCAGGCTCTTCGCGCCATTCATCGTGCTTGCTGCGCTTGTCGCAGGTGCTGGGCTGCTCTTGGCCAGACGTAGACCTCAGTCGTGATTGGGACCTGCACTCCGACGCCCACTCGTGGTTGCGATAGCCTCGAGAACTGTTGGCCATGCACCAGACTGGTTCGACGAACTCGTACGCATGAAATGGCAGACATGCCACTGCCTGTCCAGTTGTGACTGTCTTCGGCTGAATGCACGTTCGCAAGGAGCGCTCTCGAGAGCGCCCCTTGCTGTTGGTTTTCCTCCCCACTCGACTTGTACGCGCTCTTGTCTCTTCCCTCAGCAAGGATTCTGTCCGCCGGAGCATCGACGGGTCAGGCGCTACAATAGCTGGAGAGACTGCCCTGGTTGCTGGAGGAAGAGATGGCCACCGATGCGAACAGAGTCGTGCGGGAGTATCTCGCGGCGTGGAATGCACATGACGTCGAAGCACTGACGGCTCTCTTCACTGACGATTGTGTCTATGAAGATGTCGCCCTCGGCAGGCTCGAGCAGGGCAAAGAGCGCGTACGTGCCCTGGTCGAGTCCGTGTTCGTCGATCTCGCTGACTTCAGGATGGAAGCCGCATCTGCGTTCGGTGTTGGAGACTGGGCGGCGACCGAGTGGACGATGACCGGCAGATTCGTTCACAGCACCGTCCCGGGTCTGGCGGCCACCGGCAGGAGCTTCGCGGTGCGGGGAGCAACAATCCTCGCGCTGCGCGACGGCAGGATTCGCCGCAACAGTGACTACCTGGACGTGCCCTCGTTCTTGCGCCAGACCGGGGCGAAGCAGTAGAGCACTCGCCGTGCGAGCCTGGAGCGACCTCGTGACTGTAAGACCTCGATGCTGTGCGGCAGGTGCAGCCCTGTCTGTTCCGCGGTGAGTCGGAAGAGTCGAACGGGAGTACGGCAGAAGGGGCGCTCGCGAGAGCGCCCCTTCTGGTGTGCGCTGAGTCCGCTGTCTCTTGGGGGCGGCGCGACCGAACAAGTACGCCACTGCGTGCGGTTGGACAAACCGACGCTGAAACCGGATACTCATGGCGGCGGCGTACATCGCCGCGCACGAGAGGAGGTGGGAAGATGAGAGATGAAGGCGAGAATCGCCCGGTGATGTCCGCAGCGCCCGGACACACTGCCGGCAGCGGCACGACGAACCGGGATTGGTGGCCGCACCAGTTGCGGCTGGAAGTGCTGCACCGGCATTCCTCGAAGTCCAATCCGATGGGGGCGGACTTCAACTACGCCCGGGAGTTCGAGAGCCTCGACCTGGAGGCGGTCAAGAAGGACCTCCGCGAGTTGATGACCAGGTCGCAGGACTGGTGGCCGGCCGACTTCGGCCACTACGGCCCGCTGCTCATCCGCATGGCATGGCACAGCGCCGGCACGTACCGCACCTCGGACGGGCGGGGTGGCGCCAGCAGGGGCAGCCAGCGCTTTCCTCCCATCAGCAGTTGGCCCGACAACGCCAACCTCGACAAGGCGCGGAGGCTCATCTGGCCGGTCAAGCAGAAGTACGGTCGGAAGATCTCCTGGGCCGATCTGCTCATCCTGGCCGGCAACGTCGCTCTGGAATCGATGGGATTCAAGACGTTCGGGTTTGCCGGCGGGCGCGAGGACATCTGGGAGCCCGAGGACGTCTACTGGGGCTCCGAGCAGAAGTGGCTGGAGGATAAGCGCTATTCGGGCGACCGGAACCTCGAGAATCCGCTCGCCGCGGTGCAGATGGGTCTGATCTACGTCAATCCGGAAGGCCCGAACGGCAACCCGGACCCGATTGCCGCGGCACGGGACATACGCGAGACCTTTGCCCGCATGGCTATGAACGACGAGGAGACGGTGGCCCTCATTGCGGGCGGTCACAGCTTCGGCAAGACGCATGGCGCCGGCGACGCGAAGCACGTCGGGCCGGAGCCGGAGGCTGCCGGCATCGAGGAGCAGGGACTCGGCTGGAAGAGCAGCTTCGGCACGGGCAAGGGCGGTGACGCAATCACCAGCGGTCTGGAAGTCACTTGGACCAACACGCCGACGAAATGGAGCCGCAACTTCTTCCGGATACTGTTCGGCTACGAATGGGAGCTGACGAAGAGCCCGGCCGGCGCCCACCAGTGGAAGCCGAAGGGCGACGCAGCGGCCGGTACCGTACCGGATGCGCATGACTCATCGAAGCGTCACCAGCCCACTATGCTGACCACGGACCTGTCTCTGCGATTCGATCCCATCTACGAGAAGATATCGCGGCGCTTCATGGAGCACCCTGAGCAGTTCGCGGACGCGTTTGCCCGGGCGTGGTTCAAGCTGACACACCGCGACATGGGACCGCGAACGCGATACCTCGGCCCCGAGGTCCCCGCTGAAGAGCTCATCTGGCAGGATCCGATACCCTCGGTCAACCACAAGCTGATCGACGGACGCGACATCGCCGCTCTCAAGCGCAAGATACTGGCGTCCGGCCTGTCTGTTTCCGAGCTTGTTTCGACCGCCTGGGCGTCGGCATCGACCTTCCGCGGCTCGGACAGGCGCGGCGGCGCCAATGGCGCCCGCATCCGCCTGGCGCCCCAGAAGGACTGGGAAGTGAATCAGCCCGCAAGGCTGGCGAAGGTGCTCAAGACACTCCAAGGCATCCAGGGCGCGTTCAACAGCGCACAGTCGGACGGTAAGAGGGTGTCACTGGCCGACCTCATCGTTCTGGCCGGTTGTGCCGGAGTCGAGCGGGCCGCCAAGAACGCTGGCTACAAGGTGACAGTGCCCTTCGCGGCGGGTCGGATGGACGCCTCTCAGGAGCAGACCGATGCTGCCTCCTTCGCCGTGCTGGAGCCGGTCGCCGACGGCTTCCGCAACTACCAGAAGACCCGCTTCGCCGTACCCGGCGAGGAGTTGCTGCTCGACAAGGCGCAGTTGCTCACCCTCACCGCGCCCGAGATGACCGTGCTTGTCGGCGGCATGCGTGCCCTGAATGCCAACTACGGGCAGTCGAAGCACGGAGTGTTCACCAGGCGGCCTGAGACACTGACGAACGACTTCTTCGTGAATCTGCTCGACATGGGTACAGTCTGGAGTGCAGTCACGGAAGAGAGAGAGCTGTTCGAGGGGCGCGACCGTGCAACGGGCGAGCTCAAGTGGACTGCCACGCGTGTCGACCTCATCTTCGGTTCGAACTCACAGCTCCGGGCCGTGGCAGAGGTCTATGCGTGTCAGGATGCCGGGGAGAAGTTCGTGCGCGACTTTGTAGCCGCGTGGAGCAAGGTGATGAACCTCGACCGATTCGACCTGGCGCGGCCGTAGGATGGATGCCCTCGACGGGTGCCGGGACGCTGAGGAGGTAACGAGAGGGAGGTGCGGTGCAGCTTCACCGCGCCTCCCGGTTCCGTTCAACCTCAGGACGGGCGGCCGGATGCCTGTCACAGTCCGGGGTGCTACTATCCGGCGAGGTGGCAGCAGCGGCACCGAACGCGAATGGAGGTAGGAACACATGCCAATCATCACTGTTGAAGCATCCGCGGGACGCACCCTCGAGCAGAAGCGGGGTCTGGTGAAGGACATCACCGACGCCGTGGTCAAGAATTACAAGGTGCCGGCTGAGATTGTCATCGTCGTCATCCGCGAGATTGCCGACGAGCACCTGGGAAAGGGTGGCGTCCTCAAGATAGACAAGAAGTAGCAGCCGGCGTCCGGAGTGGACGAGCTGATCCGGCAGGCATGCCCAAGCAGAACGGACGGGAGGCCGGTCGGATATCCGACCGGCCTCCCGCTTCTCCGGTGAATCAATGCGGACGGATGCCGTGCCGCGCTCGCGAGCGCTCGGCGTGTGCCTGTGCTGCTACTTGCCTTCCCTGCCCAACTGGCGGGAAAGGGACTCAAACGCCTGTTTCAGCTCCCGCAGGTCTGTCTGGTTCTGCTCCAGCAACTTCGCCATCGCTCCGCTTGTAGCGGCGTCGCCGCCGGTGGCTACCGGCCGGCTGGTGAGGAACTTCAACGGCTCGTCGGCGTCGGTGTTCAGGTTCAGCGACAGCACGTCCAGCCGGGTGTAGTGGCCGATGATGTCGTGCCACTGCTTCCGGGCTATCTCAAGCTCGACGTCGATGTCCGCGTAGATGATGCCGTCTTCTCCTTCGATGCTGGCCAGCACCTCAGCGTTCGGGCCGTAGATGGCGCTGAACGGGCTGGCGCTGGTCAGGAACCGGCGCTTCTCTTCTGTGGCGCCGAGCATCTCCACCATCTCCTGGTTGATGCTGCTGGTCGACACCACCGTGAAGACCTTGCCTTCAAGCGAGTGAGCGCCCGCCCTGAACTGGATCCAGGTGTTCTGGCCGAGCTTGGAGCCAAGACCGAGCGAAGGGTAGTTTGCCACGTGTACCTGCTCGCCCTGCGCCAGCAGGGCATAGCGAGCCAGTGTATTGCTGTTCTCTCCGCAGGCGAGCGTGCCCAGGTTGCCGATGTCGGTCTTCCACACCTTCATGCCGGAGCCGTCGCCGCGCGACCAGATCATCTTCTCGGCGAAGGTGGGCACCAGCTTGCGGTGCTTCCCGAGGATCGTTCCCTCCCGGCTGATGACGAGGTTCGTGTTCCACATGGTCCCCATGTTGGTCGGGACCTTCTCGTTTATCCCCATGAAGACATAGGTATCGGCGGCCTTCGCTGCCCTGCAGAGCGCGTCGGTCGCGGGGCTGGGAATCTCCACCGCTTCCTCAAAGAGGCGGACGAACAGCTCGTCGTGCTTCAGCGGTGAATCAAGCCATATCCAGTAGGGATAGCCCGGCACGAAGGTCTCGGGGAAGGCCACCAGCTTCGCTCCGTTGCGCCCGGCTTCCTGAATGAGCTGGCAGGACTTGTCTATGGTGGCGTCTCTGTTGAGGAACACCGGCGATGCCTGTACGGCCGCCGCCTTGAACTTCGCATACTGGTCTCCCATCGGGTCCTCCTTCTCGATTCCGCTCGTGCCGGTGATTATGCCTGTGAGTGCTGCTACAGTCCAGCCCCGGACCGTGCCGGGTCGTGGCCGTCTGAGGGGCGCCGGACCGTTCGCCGGGCGGACGGGAGGCATGCCCGGAGCGGCCCGTGGCGGGCTTGCTGCGCAGACGAGATGAGCAGCCGCTAGGCCTGGCCGTGCTTCTTGCGTAGCTTGCGGAGAAGCGGCGACAGCCTGTTCCAGAACAGGAATGCGAGGATGGCCAGGATGACAACGAAGGAGATGGGCCTCGTGAAGAATGGCAACAGATTGCCGCCCGTCTGCATCAGGCCGAGTCTCAGGTTTCGCTCTATAAGCGGCCCCAGTATCATTGCCAGCACGAGCGGAGGCAGTGGAATGCCGTTTCGCTCCATGTAGAAGCCGAGCAGCCCGAATATGAACATAACGCCGACGTCGAACATGCTGAAGTTGAGCGCATAGGACCCGACGATGCAGAACACGAGGATCATCGGCATGATGATGCTGTTGGGCAACCTGAATACCCTGCTGAATGCCTTGACGGAAAGCAGGCCGATGGGGATGAGCATGAACTGGGTGATCAGGCCGATGGCGAAAATGCCGCGGACCAGTTCGCCGCTCGCCCCGACGAACATCAGCGGCCCGGGCCGCAGCCCGTAGATCATCGACGCCCCGAGGATGATGGCGGTGATGGAGTCGCCCGGGATGCCAAGGGCAAGGGCGGGGATCCAGGCGCCCGCTATGCCCGCGTTGTTGGCGCTCGTCGGCGCGATGACTCCTTCGTCGTGGCCGGTACCGAACTTCTCCGGCTCCTTCGAGTTGCGCTTCGCCATGCCGTAGGCGACCCAGGCCGCGATATCGGCTCCCGCACCCGGCAGGCTGCCGATAAAGGTGCCGACGAAGGAAGAGCGCAGTACCAGGGTCCAGCGCCGCCGGATGGAGGGCAGCACATCGGCTATCGAGTAGTGCTTCGTCTCCTTCACGCTTGGCATCTCGAGGTGTCTCGGAGCGAAGATGGTATTGAGCACGACGGGGATGCCGAACAGCCCTATCATGGCGGGGATGAAGTTAATGCCGCTGAGCATGTGAACCTCACCGAACGTGAATCTGGGGTAGCCGGTGACAATATCCACGCCGATGGTCGATACGAAGAGCCCGAGGGCGACCGAGATGCCTCCCTTGACCATAGTGCCGCGTGAGATGACCACGCACGTAGCCAGCCCGAACGTCGAGATCCACAGGAACTCGTAGAACGAGAACTTGAGGGCGACTGCTGCCAGTGCCGTCGCGCCGAGTATCAGCAGCGTGAAGCCGACCACTCCTCCGAGAGAGGAGCAGACGATGTCGAGTCGCAGCGCCAGAGACGACTTCCCCTGCCTCGTCATCTCGTAGCCGTCGAGCACTGCAGCGCCCGAGGACGGCGTTCCGGGCACCCGCAGGTACGTCGCGGGAATGTCTCCCGCGAAGATGGAGACGCAGGCACACCCAAGGATCATGGCCAGTCCGCCCATCGGCGAAAGGTAGTACGTGATGGGCACCAGGATGGCGGTGGCCATCGTGGCTGTCAGCCCCGGGATGGCGCCGATGAACACGCCGAGGAGCATGCCCAGTATCCAGGGAACCAGGACTTCGACCCTCGCGACAGAAGCAATGACATCGAGAATCATTCTTGCTTACTCCTGCGGAATGTCGGCGCCGCCGTCACGGCAGCGTCACTCGCAGCAATACGGAGAACAGGACGTAGACGAAGCCGGTGATGAGACAGGAGGCGGCGATGCCCTTCAGCGCCGTCAATCCGTAGGTCTTCATGAGCACAAACAGGAACACCAGGGTGGTCGGGATGAATCCGGCGGGGTCGACCACGACGATGTAGGCGACTACTGCCACGACGGTCACGGCCACGTTGCGCAGACCCTGGGAGGCGTGAGCGGAGTCCTTGGCTGCCGTATCGGGTGCGCGCATCTCCTTCTGCGCCCTGGTTCTCAACACCTGAAACAGCACCAGCGCGCCGAGCACGAGCAGCATGACTGCGATAACCCTGGGAAAGAGCGACGGGCCGAAGTCCTTGCCCTTCGCCGGCGGGAAGGTGGTGGAGTAGGCCAGCACGAAGCAGGCGAAGGCGATGACGAGGCTTCCGGTCACGACGTCGAGTCTCCTGGAGTTCATCGAGTCTCCTCTGTGCTGGATGATACGTGCACCGGCAGGGTGGCGACTGCGTCCGCAGTCGCCACCCTGCCGGGCCGGTGCATTGCTGCGCGATACTCCTCGGTCTCAGACTACGATATGAGGCCGCCGGCCTTCAGCAATCGCTCGGCGGCCGCGTAGTCGTCCGCCATGAACTTGTCGAACCCGGCTGAATTCTGGTATAGCTGGGTGAAGCCCTGCTGACTCATCCAGTCCTGCCAGTCCTTGCTGTCGATGATCTTCTTGATGGCGTTGTGCAGCGTGTTGACTACCGCATCGGGCGTGTCCTTGGGGACGGTGATGCCTCGCCATGCTCCCAGCTCCCAGTCGATGCCTGCTTCCTTCAGAGTGGGGATGTCGGGGAATCGGGGCATCCGTGCGGTGCTCATGGTCGCCAGGGGAGTCAGCGTGCCCGAATCGATCTGCGGGCCAGCCTCCACAATGCTGCAGGTCACGGCGTCGACGTTCTTGCCCAGAAGCCAGGTGATGCCCTCGGCTGCTCCGGTGCTGGGGAGCCATTCGACGGCCTCAGGCCCGACACCTGCCGCGGCCAGCATGCCCAGGAGGGCGACGTGCCAGACGCCGCCGGTCCCGGTCCCGGATAGCTGCTGGCCAGGGTTCTTCTTGACGTAATCGATCCAGTCCGACGCATCCTTCCATCCGTTGGCTTTCGCATCATCGGGGTGCACCAGCAGGCCGGCGGGGTCCTTGTTGATGAGGGCGACACCCCTCACGTTGTCATACGCGATATTGGACCAGCCCATGTGGCGAAGGATGCTGAGTTCCCATGTCGAGATACACAGTGTGTAGCCATCCGGAGCGGCGAGCGCCCCGGCGTTGTGACCGACGGCTCCGTTGCCGCCCGTCTGGTTGACAACAGCGACGGGCTGGCCAAGCTCCGCGCTGAGCTTGTCGGCCAGATAGCGCGCGATTCGGTCTGTTCCGCCGCCCGCGCCCCAGGGGCAAACCAGCGTGATGGCTTTGCTGGGGTACTCTTTCTGCGACGGAGCGCAGCCGGACAGCACCAGGGTAATCACGAGCGAGACGGACAAGAGGAGAGCCACGAATCTGTTCAGCTTCATTGTTCCTCCATCACCTCCATTGCCATTGTGGAACCCGAGGAATCTGCCTCTGCTGGATGGTGCCGCGACAGTCCACCTCCTTGCCTGCGCGGGAGCGGGTGGCAACCGCATGCGACACCCTCGGCAGGCCGGTATGCCGTCGGCGTGCACGGTCGCGGTCGGAACGTACTCCCGCACTCTGGGTGCTCTGCGATGCGCACCACTCAGGAGAATCCGTGCACCCCGCCAGCCACCTGCAATGCGGCCGTCGGCGCGTCCACGTTGGGAGCTTGAGTGGGCGACGCACCTAAACACTACATGTCATCGTGTGCGACTGTCAAGACCTGGGTGGCCCGGCGAACGCTGCCGCGGGCTACTCCTGCTTCTCGAACGACCACGTCGCGAGCAGCAGCAGCACAAGGCCGAATGCGGCGACCACCGAGATGTCCTGCAGCACGGTCATGGTGTGGCCGAACACGGTCACCCCGATAGCTTGGGCGCCGCCGCCTTCCGCAGCCAGGAACAGTTGACGGATGGCGTCCACGCCGTACGTGAGCGGATTGGCCTTGGACACGGTCTCCAGCCAGGCCGGCACGTTGTTGACCGGAAAGAACACGCCGGACAGGAAGATGAGCGGAAACACGAGCAACTGCACGATGAGCTGGAAGCCCTGCTGGGAGCGCATGCGGGAGGCGACCAGCAGGCCCAGGCCGGAGAGCGAGAGGGAGATGATGACGAGCAGCGGGATGAGCTTGAGCACGAGCAGCGGCGTGAGGGAGACGCCCACGACGGGAGCGAGTAGAAGCATGACGGCGCCCTGCAGCAAAGCTACGATGGCTGCGCCGGCGGCCTTGCCGAGCACGATGCCGCTGCGCGCCAGGGGGGCCACCAGTATCTCCTTGAGGAAGCCGAACTCGCGGTCCCAGACGACCGACAGACCTGACATAACTGAGTTCATCAGCACGGTCATCGCGACGATGCCCGGGTACATGAACTGGACGAAGTCCACTCCCGGCGCCATCGTGCCGATGGAGCGCGTGAAGCCGGCGCCGAAGATGACCAGGAACAGCAGCGGCATCGCGAAGGAGGAGATGAGGCGCGACTTCTCCTGAACGAAGCGGAGCAGCTCGCGGTAGGCGACAACACGGATGGCGACCAGCACTTCCGCCACCGTCAGTGCCCCCGTCCATGGCGGGCCATGAAGGCCCTCGCCCCGTCGAACGGGTCAGCCTCCTGCTCGCGGATGGCGTGGCCGGTGAGGCGCAGGAAGACGTCTTCGAGCGTGGGGCGGCGAAGCCCGACCGCGTCCACCGGGCTCTCGAGCGACCGGATGATGCGCGGCAGCACCTTATCTCCGTGCGGCACGCTGAAGCTGAGTGCGCCGTTCTCCCGTGCCGGCGTGACGCCGAACTTCTGGCCCAACTCAGCGGCCGCGGCATCGTTGTCGCGCGCTTCGATGGTGATGACGTCGCCACCCATCGCGTCCTTCAGGTGGTCCGGCGTGTCGAGCGCGACGATGCGGCCGTGGTCGATGATGCCCACGCGCTCGGCCACCTCCGCCTCATCCATGTAGTGCGTGGTCAGGAAGATGGTCAGCCCGTGCTGCTTCCGCAGCGCGAGGATGTGCTCCCAGATGTGACGGCGCGTCTGGGGGTCGAGGCCGAGCGTCGGCTCGTCCAGGAAGAGCACCCTCGGGCTGTGCAGCAGGCCGCGGGCTATCTCCAGCCTCCTCTTCATGCCGCCCGAGAACGTGCGCACCCGGCTCTTGCGCCGGTCCGAAAGCTCCACCAGCTCGAGCAGCTCGCCGATGCGTTGTTCGCACACCTGGCGCGGCACGCGGTAGGCATACGCGTGGAAACGAAGGTTCTGCTCCGCGGTGAGGTACTCGTCCAGCGTCGAGTCCTGAAACACGAGGCCGATAGAGCGGCGAACGTCGCTTCGTTGCGTCACCACGTCGAACCCGTTGACGCTGGCGCGTCCGCCCGCCGGCCTCAGCAGCGTACAGAGTACGTTAATGGTCGTCGTCTTGCCGGCGCCGTTCGGTCCCAGGAACGCGAACAGCTCCCCCTCGGCTACGGTGAACGAGACGGAGTCGACCGCGGTGAGCGTGCCGAAGCGCTTCGTGAGCTGTTCGACCTCGATGATGGGCTGTGCCATCGCGCTTGCCCGGGGACTAGGGCTTGAGAGCCTTTCTGCCGAGGAAAACGGCCCGGCTGCCCAGCTCCGCCTCAATCTCCAGCAGGCGGGTGGTGGCATCGTCGAGGCCTCCTTCACGCATGTGGCCCGTCTTCAGACCCACGGCATAGTCCGCGATGTCCGCGCCCTCGCCCCGGCTGTTGCACGGCATGACGCCGTACCCGTTGCGGTACGCGAGGTCGACCATGTCGAACGCCTCCGAGATGCTGCCGACCTGGTTCACCTTCAGCAGCACGCAGTTGGCCGCACCGATGTCGATGCCGTGCTGCACCCGCTCAGGGCTCGTCGTGAAGAGGTCGTCGCCGACGATCTGGACGCCCAGCTCCTGCGTGAGGATGGCGTGCCCCTCGAAGTCGTCTTCGTCCAGGGGATCCTCGAGGATGACGAAGGGGAACTGCTTCACGGCGTCGCGATACAGCGCCATGAGGTCATCCCGCGTCTTGTCCTCCCGTGAGAAGAGACCCTTGTACAGGCCGGTCTTCTTGTCGTAGTAGCAGCCGGCGGCGATGTCCACCTGGATGCCGATGCGCCCGGCGAAGCCGGAGCGCTCGATGGCCTCGGCCATCAGGCCCCACAGCTCCCGGTCGTGCTGGAACACGCCTTCCTGGTCGATGAAGAGGCGGTCGATGCGGAACGTGTTGAGCCCCTTCTTCTCGAGCAGGACCTTGCGGAATGCCTGGCGCACCTGCCAGCAGCCCTGGGAGGCGTCGATGAAGCTGTCGAACCCGTAGCAGTAGAAGGAGTAGGTCGGCTTCTCACCACCACGCTCGCCGCCGCCGTAGCGCTTGGGACCGAGGACGGCGAGTACGCCAGGAACCGGCATAACGCACGCGTTGGTGCCGCCGATGTACTGGTACAGCGGGAGGCGAACGCTTGCCGCCGCCGCCTTGAGAACCGCCGCCGAAACGGCCGCGACGCAGTTGCCGCCGAGTCTCGCCTTGTTCGGCGTGCCGTCCATCTCTATCATCCGGCCATCTATCTCCCGCTGCCTCGTCGCATCCATGCCGACGAGCGCAGGCGCGATGGTCTCCTTGATCATCGCGACGGCCTTCTGCACGCCGAGACCGCCCCAGCGGGGACCACCGTCGTGGATGAACTGCACCTCGTGCTGCCCGACGGAGGTGCCTGCCTGGACCTGGGCGACCCCCAGGGCGCCGTTCCTGGTGACGACCCTCGCCTCGACGGCGGGATGACCTCGCCAGCTCCATGCCTGGCACGCCGTGATTGACTTGATAAGAGAACCGTCGGTCATACTGTGTCTCCTTCCTTGCTGTCACGCATTATGAGCGCGACTGTCAGGTCGTTCAAGCTGATGTTGGACTCCGCCACCACGCCGCTGCCGAGCCGCCAGAGCGCCGGCGTCGCGTCGTGTCTGCGAAGGGACTCCACCAGGTCCACCCCTGCGGCGGCGGCCTCCTCGCAGGTGAAGCCGTCCACCACGCCGCCGGCGAGACAGGGGATGGACTCCTCGCCGTGCGCGAACTGGGTGCCGGGACCGTCCGTGCCGTCGGTGTCGACCGAGGCCATGACGATGCGCCCGCTGCCGGCGATCCTCCGCGCGGCGGCGAGGGCGAACTCCTGGTTGCGACCCCCGACGCCGCCTTCCTTGCCCACGGTGACGACCATCTCACCGCTGGTGAAGAGGGCGCAAGGCGGCTCGAAGAACCCACCGCGCCTCTCCGCCGTCCTGGCCATCTCCGAGAGATAGGCGGCGGCGTGAGTGGACTCTATGGCCGAGACCTCCTCGGCCAGGAAGTAGGCCCGGTAGCCGAGCTCCTCTGCCTTCCGCATCGCGGCAGGCACCTTTGCCGTCTGGTATGGGCCGGGCATCACGCCGAAGATGCGGGAGCCCATCGTCTCGAACTCCTCCGCCTTGACCGTGTCGTACGCCGGGTCCCACCGCTGCAGGAACTCCCGCACCGACTCGGGAACCTCGTCCCAGGCACCCCACTTCTTCAGGTTCTCGACGGCCTGCTCGCGCGTCGTGCCATCCGGCAACGTGTGGAGCCAGTAGTTCTCGTACATGAGCTGACGATAGGAACCGGGCTCGATGCAGATGATGTGTATCGCTCGTGCCGGCCGGAGGTGGCGCGAGATGCGGCCTCCTTTGAGCATGTCCAGATGGTTCCTGACGGGGTTCAGGTCGTGCGTGGGAGCGCCGTGCTCTATCTGCATGATGCGCGTTGTCGCCTTCACGTCGTCAAGCGACACGCCCGGCACGGGCAGGGTCAGCAGGGCCGAGACGCCGTTGCTGACACAGGTGAAGACGAGGTCGTCCGGCCGCAGTCCCTTCGTCAACTCGAGGATGTGCCGGCAACCTTCGACGCAACCCTCGTCCGGCACCGGGTGTCCGCCCAGCGTCACGCCGACTCGCTCGAGAATCACGGGATTGCCCTTCTTGTCGATGACATGACCGCCTGAGAGGCGGTCGCCGAGCACGTCTTCAAGCGCCTTCACCGCACGCTGTATGCCCTTGCCCGCGCCGATGACGAAGACTCGCCCGATCTTCGAGAGGTCGAACACTTCGTCGCCCGTCACGGGGCTCCCCGACGGCTCGAAACCGGGATTGCCGGCGACCAGTCTGTCGCCTTCCAGGCGCACCAGTCTCTTCACGTTCCAGCAGGGGTCCGCCGCCTGTAGTCCAGCCTCCAGTATCTGAACCATCGCCTGTCTTCCGGCAATGTTTCCGTGCGAGGCAAGGGTTGCGGCGTTCGTGATTCGCATTACTCCTGCCTCTCCGTCTGCCGGCCGCGGCGGCCGCGTCGACGGGTTGTGCCGGCGCGGCGGTGCCGCGACACCGTGAGGTTGGCGACACGCCGCACAAGTATGACGCATCGAACGCCCTGGGCTCAAGGCAACCGGGACGGTGCGGGCGCCAAAGAAAGAGGGAGTGCGCCTGCTCGCGCACTCCCTCACAAGCCCAAATGAAGGGGGCCTATCCGACCGTGAAGGGCACTATAAGCGCACGCTCACCGTTGATGGAGAGAACGACGGCGTAGCTGCCGGCCTTCCAGCCGCCGGTTCCGCCTCCCATGGACGCCCACGTAGGCTTCTCGCTCGTCTGGACTGTCATCTCGCTGTTCTTGTTGATGAACCGGTGTACCGGCTGTCCTACGTCGTACCATTCCACGAGAAGCTTCGTTCCCGGTGCGGCATTGTGCACGTAGATGACGCAGTAGATCTTCTCGACGCCCACGGGGAAGGTTGAGGTCGGATTGATGGGGTTGTAGTCCGCGTCGACGCTCATCGCCATGACTGCGCTGATAGGCGCGGACTCCACGGAGAACGGCACGGCCTCCTGCAGCGCTCCGTTGACGTACAGCTTGACCTGGTACTGGCCGCCCGGCCAGCCTTCGTCGGGGATGAGCAGAGAGAGAGAGATGTACTGCGTGCCCTGGGTGACGATGGGAACCGTGCCGATAAGCCGGTTGGTGACGCCCTGCCACTCGCCGCTCACGTAGTACCACTCGGACAGTACCTCGCTGCCAACGGCGACATCCGACACGTTGATGGAGCAGAAAAGCTCCGGGGTGGTTGACTTGAATGTACTGGTCGGGTTCACCGGCTTGTAGTTGGCGTCAACGCCGAGCGCCATCGTTGCATCCTTGATAGTGCCGCCGCTCTGCACCGGGGCGGTCTTGCTCACGGTGAAGGGAAGCGAGACCTGTTCCTTGCCGTCGATGTACAGCTTGAGCTTGTACTCACCTATCGGCCAGCCGGCCTGCGGCCTTGGCATGGAGAACTGGATGTACTGCGTCCCGTCCGCCGGCAGAGCCAGCGTGTCGATGACTGTGTTGTCGTAGCCAGTGAGCTCTCCCTTGACGTATATCCACTCGGAGCCGACTTCGGTGTCGTCCGGGGCGTTCGACAGCTTGACCGAGCAGAATATCTCGGGCGTGTTGACGCCGAATGTGTTCGTGGGATTCAGCGGCTTGTTTTCGGCGTCTACCCCGAGGCACATCGTCGCCTCGCTGAGTTTCGCGGTGGTGAGACTGACTTCGCCACTGCATCCGATCGGCGCAAGTCCCAAGGCCAGTACGGTCAGCAGCAGCACACGAGCGAGGAATGCGCGATTTCTCATCACAGCCCTCCGTAGCATTCTCAGTCAGCATTGCATTGTATCGCAAATGACTGCCGTGCGCAGTCAGTGCGCCCTGCCGGAAGCCTCCGGCATCAGGGATTCCGTGCTTGACAAACCTCGACGGACTATTGAACATATATCGCAATCCGAGGTATCATGGGGCGAGGCGGGGTCGACCCGCCACTCCGGTCCTGAGGAACGAAGGTGAAGCGCAAGGTAGCGGTTATCGTTGACGCACCGGCGGCGGTGTCGCAGGAACTGGTCGACAGGTACGACATCGGCATCGTGCCGCTGCACGCCATCATAGACGGCAAGGACTACCTCGAGACCGAGGTGGACATCGACTGGCTGCTGAACCGCCTCAGGGCGAAGGGCGAGGTGCCCACCACGTCTGCGCCGTCGGTCGGGGAGATACTCCGCGTCTACGAATGGGCAGCCGGACGGGCCGAATCGGCCATCTCGATCCACATGACCTCGGTGTTCAGCAAGGGCTACGGCGCGGCGCTTGAAGCGCGCAAGCTGGCGCTGGAGAAGTATCCGGAGATGAAGATCGAAGTCGTCGACTCGTGCACTGTGGAGGCGGGAGAGACGCCGATCGCGATCGAGGCCGCCGAACTGGCTGCGGGCGGGGCGGGATTCGAAGAGGTTGTCAGGAAGGCGTACGACGTCAGGGACTCCATCTGCGCGCTGTATTGCTTCGAAACGCTGTTCTTCCGAGACAAGGGCGGGCGCATCTTCAAGGCCAAGCCGTGGGCTCAGGCGGAAGGGAATCACGGCGCCGGGTTCAAGGCCATGATCGAGGTCGACCACTCCACGGGCGGCACGGTGCAGCTCGTCTCCCGCGCGAAGTCGAAGAAGCAGCTTCTGCAGAAGATGGCTCACATTGCAGCGGAGCGGACGAACAGCAAGGGCCTGTATGGCGCCATCGTCCACATGAATGCGCTGGAGGATGCGGGCTGCCTCGAGAAGATGCTCCGGGCTGAGCTGCAGGTGGAGGCACTGCACGTGTCTCAGGGGCGTGCGGTTACTGCGATACAGAACGGTGACGGATTCGTCACATTTGGCTTTCACGCCGTGTAATCGTCGGGGCGCTGGCTCGTGACCTCCCGGGTTCCTGTTCTGAGCGTGAGCCATGGTGAGGCGGGACATCGGGGAGAGCGGGCTGGAGAAATTCAGGGAGGAAGGTACATGAAGCGAACTCGAGGACGGACAATTGCACTCGTCCTGTGTCTGGCGCTTGTGGCGCTGGCGGCGCTGCCGGGTTGTTCATCCGGTGGCGACTCTGATACGTACAAAATAGGGTTCATTGCATCGCAGACCGGACCCTACACGGCGCTGGGTCTGCCTGCCATCGACGGCGCCCGGCTTGTCGTGGACCAGATCAACGCGGCCGGCGGCGTGAACGGCAAGATGCTCGAGCTTGTGCTCTACGATGACAAGGGCACGGCCACTGATACGGCCCTGGCGGCGCAGAAGCTGATCGAGGTGGACCGGGTGCCCACTGTGGCCTGCATCACGGCGACGGGCCTGTCTCACGGCATGGTTCCGACGCTGAATGAGAACAAGACGCCGGGACTCATCATGTCGGGGACGGGTCTCATCGATGCCAGCCTCGGCGCTTGGGCGTTCAAGCCGACCTCGAGTGAGAAGGACTACATTCCGTTGCCTCTCGGCTATCTCAAGGACGACCTTGGCGTGTCCACCTGTGCCGGCATGATCGAGAACAGCGGCTACGGCGAAGGTGGCGAGCACTACCTGGATCTGGTCGCTCCAACCATGGGCATCACGGTGGTTCAGAAGCAGCACTTCGACCCTGCGGCCACCGACATGACGCCGCAGCTCGCGAACATCAAGGCGTCCGGCGCGGAGGCCATCTTCATCTGGGGCAGCGGTCCCGCGGGGGCGCTCGCCGTCAAGCAGGCACGCGAGATGGGCATCATGCTCCCCATCGTCACGACGCCGGCGCAGGCGTCCTCCAGTTACATGGAGTCGTTCAAGCAGTTCTACGAGATGGAGCCTTCACTCGTGTCCATCGATTCCAAGCTGACCATGTGGCAGCAGTTGCCCGCGAGCGACCCGGACAGGGCGCTGTGTCAGCAGTTCGACGAGGCGTTTGTGGCAAGATACAACCGGCATCCGGCGATGTGGGAGGCCATCGGCGCCCAGTTCATCATGTTCATTGCGGATGGACTCGACCGGGCGAACCCGGACCTGAGCGACATCGTCAAGGCGCGCGGTCAGCTTCGGGATGCCTATGAGCAGACGGCGAACCTGAGCCTGTTCATGGGAACGCACACCATGTCGCCGACCGACCACTACGGAAGGATCGTGCACAAGGAGGTGCTCGTTACGTACCAGGACGGCCGGAAGGTGCTGGTCAAGACGATGACTGACTAGCGGGCGCTTTGACGTTGGAAGTCTCCACCGTTCTTCAGTCGCTCATCAGCGGGCTCACGCTCGGGTGCATCTACGCAGCACTCGGGCTGGGCCTGTTTGTTGTCTATGGCGTGACGCGCGTGCTCAACCTCGCACAGGGAGAGTTCGTGATGCTCGGCGGCATGCTCACAGTGAGCTTCTGCTCGATGGGGGTGCCGCTCATCGGCGCCATCCTGCTCGCCGTGTTCGTAACGGTACTGAGCGGCGCCTTTCTGTACCTCTTCATCATCCGGCCGGCGCGCGGTGCTTCGGGCTCCACGCTCGCGTTCCTGACGGTTGGCTTCGCCTTCGCTATCGAGGGCATCACGCTGCTGGTCTGGGGCTGGGAGTACCGCTCGCTGACGAACTTCCTGGGCAGCTCGAGCATCCACCTGTGGGGCGCCACTATCTTCGGGCAGGCGCCGTGGGTCGTGGGCATGACCGTCCTGATGGTCGTCGGCCTGTTCTTCTTCTTCGGCCGCACGATGGTCGGCAAGGCGCTCCGGGCGTGTGCTGACGAGCCGCTGGGCGCCCGCTCGGTCGGCATCAGCATCGAGCGTATGGCGTTGCTCTCATTCGTCATGGCCGCGGGCCTCGGCGCTATTGCAGGGGCCACCATCACGCCGCTGACCATGACCGCCTACAACGTTGGCATCCCGCTCACCATCAAAGGTCTGCTCGCCGCGTTCCTCGGCGGCCTGCATCGCGCAGAGGGCGTCATCCTGGGAGGCCTGCTCGTCGGTCTGGCCGAGGCGCTGTCGGCCGGGCTCATGCCCACCGGCTACCACGACGCGATAGCGCTCGCCATCCTGCTGGCGGTCTTCCTGGCGCGCCCGAGAGGGTTGCTCCCTTCGCGAGGAGCCGCCGAGTGAGCGTTATCTCTACGACGAAGTCACGGGTCGCGAGCGCCTACAGGCTCCTGCGCGTGCCCAGGCCGGCCCTGGTGCTGCTGGCAGTCGTCGCGGTGCTCCCGCTGGTCGGCAATCCGTACGTTCTCAGCGTGCTCATCAACATCGGGCTGTACGCCATCGTGGCCATGGGGCTCGTGCTGCTCACTGGACTGGCAGGCCAGGTCTCGCTGGGTCAGGGCGTGTTCTACGGCACGGGCGCGTACGCCTCGGCGCTCCTCTGCCTGAGGCTCGGCCTTTCGCCCTGGCTGGCGATGCCGATTGCGGCCGCCGCGAGCGGACTCCTTGCCGTGCCTATCGGCCGGGCCATCCTGCGGCTGCGAGGCATCATCGTGGCCGGCGTCACGCTCACCGTGAACATGGTCTTCTACTACCTCACCATCAGCGTCTCCGACCTCACCGGCGGGGCGACGGGACTCGTCCAGATACCACGCCTTCCGTACCCGAAGGTCCTGCCATACACCACGTTCGTGTTCTACGTCACCTGGCTTCTGCTGATCGTTGCGCTCATCCTGAGCTGCAACATCGCCGCCTCGCGCGTCGGGCGCGCGCTCAAGGCGGTCAACCTGCTCGGTGGGGGAAGTGAAGACACGGCGCAGGTGCTCGGCATGGACGTGATGCACTACAAGGTGCTTGCCTTCGTCGTGGCCGCGGTCTTCGCCGGCGTGGCAGGAAGCACCTACGCGCACTACACCAGCGTCATCGAGCCTCATACGTTCAACGTGCAGACCTCGGTGCTCGTATCGATCATGGTTATCGTCGGCGGCGTCACGAGTCCGTGGGGCGCCATAGTGGGCGCGGCCCTCATCGTGGGGCTCACTGAGTTCCTTCGTGAGGTGGCTCCCATCATACTGGGTGGCCCGACCGGCGCCTACGAGTTGGTAGCCTATGGCGTTGTGCTCGTGATCAGTCTGCTCTTCCTGCCGGCGGGCCTGTGTTCGCTTCCCGCGCGTATCGAGCAGTGGCGCAAGGAGCGCCGGATATGAACGCTCGCCTGGAGATGAGGTCGGGCGTCACCGTCTCCCGCGGCGGACACGGTCCGTTGCTCGAGTACGTCGGCGTGACCATGTCCTACGGTGGCCTGCTGGCGGTGAAGGACGTGAGCTTCGCTGTCGAGCGGGGGGAGATACTCTGCATCATCGGACCGAATGGAGCCGGGAAGACGACGCTGCTGCGGATGACGAGCGGACTTCTTCGACCCTCCGGCGGCCAGATATGGTTCGAGGGCTTGCGTATCGACGCGATGCCGGCGTATCGAATCGCTGCGCTTGGCTCGACGCAGGTCTTCCAGGACATCCAGCTCTTCGCCAACATGACGGTGCTCGACAACGTGATGGCCGGAGCGCACGTCTGGACTGATGGCGGGCTCCTCGGAACCGCCCTGCGCCTCGGTCCCGCGGTGGACGAGGAGCGCCGCATACGTCGCGCCGCGGTCGACCAGCTTGCGCTGCTTGGCCTCTCCGGCGTGCTCGAGGAGTACCCCTCCGAGCTGTCGTGGGGCGAGCAGAAGCTCGTTGGCCTGGCGAGGGCGTTGCTGTGCCGGCCGACCCTGTTGCTGCTCGACGAGCCGTACGGCGGTCTTGACACGGCGGACATCGAGCGCCTCAGCACGACGCTTCGAACGCTAAAGTCGGAGGGCATGACCATCCTGATGGTAGAGCATCTGACCGACATCGTCATGGATGTGGCCGACCGCGTCGTCGTGCTGCACTATGGCGAGAAGCTGGCGGAAGGCGCTCCTGATACCATACGCGAGGACGAACGCGTCATCGCGACGTACCTCGGAGAGTAGCCGGCGGTGTCTCATGGATAGCGGCGCGATACTCGAGCTGGTGGACGTCCGGGCCAAGTACGGCCTGGTCAGCGCCCTCGACGGCCTGTCGTTCAGCGTCGGGCGCGGCGAGATAGCGGCGCTCATCGGCCCTCATGGCGCCGGAAAGAGCGCAGCGCTGAAGGCCATCTGCGGGCTGCTGCCTGTCACCGGCGGTGAGGTCCGCTTTGAAGGCGCCATGGTCAACGGCGTTCCGATGGAGAGGCTCGTCGTGGCGGGAATTGCCTACGTCGATGAGAAACGCCTCATCTTCCCATCGATGAGCGTTGCTGACAACCTGCTCCTCGGAGCGTATCGCAGACGGGGAAGCACCGGAGGAGTGAAGGCGGACCTCTCCACGGTGTTCCAGCTCTTCCCCGTGCTGGAGGAGCGCCTCGGACAGACGGCCGGAACCCTGTCCGGCGGCGAGAAGCAGATGCTTGCCATCGGCCGCGCCTTCATGTCACGGCCGAAGCTGCTGCTGCTCGACTGCCCGTCGCTGCGGCTGGCTCCGATACTCGTCAGGAAGGTGATGGGCGCCATCTCCGAGCTGCGCCAGCACGGCATCACGACGCTTCTCGTTGAGCAGAACGTGAAGGCGGTGAGTCACATCGCCGACAGGGGCTACTTTCTCGAAGGTGGCCGCGTGGTGGCGTCCGGCAGCCCCGCGGAGCTGCTCTCACGGTCGAACGGCAGTCGCCTCGTGTCCTGACCGGGACACGAGCGCCCGGTGCATTCAGCAGATTCGGGGCAGCAACTCACCGGAGAGCATGGCGACGAGGCGTGTCGGTCCCAGTTGTGTGCGCATCATCACCCTGCCCGGCTTCCCGGCGACCACCTCGCCGATGTCGGTGGCCTCCCTGCCGAGGGGATGAGAGCGGAGCGCCTGCAGCGCGGCGGCGGCGCTCGAAGGCTCGACCACTGCCACGAACTTGCCCTCGTTCGCGACGTACATCGGGTCAAGCCCCAGCATCTCGCAGGCAGCCCTGACGTCGGGTCTCACGGGGATGGTCGGCTCGTCCACGAGCATGGCTACCAGGGACTGCAACGCCAACTCGTTCAGCGTTGTACCGAGCCCTCCACGCGTCGGGTCTCTCATGCAGTGGACCGCGTCGCCCACGGCCTCAAGCAGCGCCGCGACGATTCCGTTCAGGGGAGCACAGTCGCTGCGTATCTCGGACGAGAAGGCGAGGCCTTCGCGCGCCGCCATGATGGCCAGACCGTGTTCAGCGAGCGGTCCGCTGATGAGTATCCTGTCGCCAGGCTGCGCCCTGCTCCCGGAGATGCTGCGGCCGTCCGGCACCATGCCTATGCCGGCCGTGTTGATGAACAGGCCGTCGCCTTTGCCCCGGTTGACGACCTTCGTGTCGCCGGTAACGATGCTCACGCCGGCCTCGCCGCAGGCGGTTGCGATGGAGCGCATCACCACGTCGAGGTGTTCCAGCGGAAACCCCTCCTCGAGGATGAGCGCGAGGCTGAGGTGGCGCGGTTCGGCGCCGACCATCGAGAGGTCGTTCACGGTGCCGCACACAGCGAGCCTGCCGATATCGCCGCCCGGGAAGAACAGCGGCTGGACGATGTAGCTGTCGGTTGTGAAGGCCAGGCGTCCCTCCAGCCGGACGACGGCCGAGTCGTCCAGCACTGGCGCCGCCGAGGTCGCCGTGCAGGGCAGTACGCGACGCGCCACGAGCTCGTGGCTCAGAGAGCCACCGCTTCCGTGGGCCAGGAGCACCCTGTCAGGCTTCCCCGTCTCGGTCACGGCAGCGTGAACTCCCATTGACAGCAGAGCCCGTCCTTCTTCTCGCGTGGTGGCAGGAACAGCGGCTCCACCCGCATGGCCGGATTGAAGTGAGTGGCGTACTTCCGCAGCACTGCGCTGTCGACAAGCGAGCAGATGTCCTTCTCGCGGCCCTGCCCTTCCCGCTCCAGCGCCTCGAGAATGGAGCACTTCGTGACGGTCATGAGACCGCGTTTGGGCGACTGCAACTCGAGGCGGAACTCAGTCACGTTCATCCATGGCACGAGTTGCAGGAACTTGAACACAGCGTCGATGCCGTCGCCCTTGATGCCGGCGAAGGCGGCGAATCGTTTCAACTCGTAGCGGGATATCTTGTCCCAGACCCAGAGGTCGACCTTCAGCGCCGTCTCGTTGCTGACGTGCTCCTTGACGCCTGTGTACCAGAAGCCGTCAATGGCGATGTATGACCTGCCGTAGAGGGAGAGCAGTCCTCCCAGGAACTCGGGAGAGCAGTCGGAGAAGCGGAAGTCGGGGCGGAACTCGCCGGAGTAGTCCTGCTGCTGGCTCATCGTATTCAGGGGCCTCCTCTGTGATGCTGCTGAGCGTCATAGTATGTCATGACCCGGCGCCGTAGGCGTAGTGGGCGGCGCAGGCGCCCTCCTGCGAGACCATACAGGGACCCACCGGGTGCTCCGGCGTGCAGCCGGTTCCGTAGAGCGAGCATTCGGACGGCGTCAGACTGCCGCGCAGCACATCGCCGCAGCGACATCCGGCGGGCTCCCCGGCGTCCTCGACCCCGAATCCGAGAACGGCCGATGCATCGAATGCCGCGAACTCGGGCCGGATTGCCAGACCGCTTCCCGGCACGACTCCGATGCCGCGCCAGGCCGCGTCGCACGGCTCGAATACCTCCTCGATGAGGGAGCGTGCCGTCCTGTTGCCGTTCGCAGCGACCGCCCGGGGATAGGCGTTGGCGACGGCCGGCGTGCCGCTCTCGACCTGCTGCACCAGCACGTCGATGGCCCGCAGTATGTCCAGGGGTTCGAACCCGGAGACGGCGCAACCCACGCCGAAGTCCCTCGGGATGAAGTCATACGGCAGGGTGCCGATGACGACGCTCACGTGGCCGGGACAGACGATGCCGTCTATCCGTGTCTCACCGCTGGCCAGGAGCGCCCGCATCACCGGCGGCGTCAGCTTCAGCAGCGAAAGCACCCGGTAGTTCTTCAGGCCGCGCCGGCGCGCCTCGAGGATGGAGGCGGCGACCGTCGGTGCGGTCGTCTCGAAGCCGATGCCGAGCAGGACGATCTGACTCCCGGGATGCTGCTCGGCTATGGACAGCGCATCGAGAGCGGAGTAGATGACCCTCACGTCGGAGCCTCTCGCCCGTGCTCGTTCCAGGCTGTCGCGGCTTCCCGGCACGCGGACGAGGTCGCCGTAGGTCGCCACGATAGCTTCCTGTGTCTGCGCGGCCCTGATGGCACGGTCGATATCGCCCGGCGAGGTGACACACACCGGACAGCCGGGTCCGGAGCTCATGGTCACCGTGGGAGGCAGCAGGTCGCGGATGCCGTAGCGCAGGATAGCGTGCGTGTGCCCGCCGCAGAACTCCATGAGTCGCGTGGGTTTCTTGGAGGCTCTCTGGATACGGTTGGCGAGCTTCCTGGCCAGGACGGGGTCGTGGAACTCGTCAACGAATCTCACTGACTTCCGCCAGCTCCCTGAACAGGGCGAGCGTCTCCTCCGCCTCCGCGGGGTCGATGACGCCTATCGCGTAGCCGGTATGCAGGAGCACGTAGTCCCCGACCTTCACCGATGGGGTCAGCATGATGCCGATCCTCCGCCGCACGCCTCCGACATCGGCTTCAGCGTCTTCACCCTCGATGGAGATGATGCGGGCGGGAATGGCGAGGCACATGCTGGGCCACATTGTAACCCGTGGAGACGAGGCGGCACAAACGCGGGTCAGGGCCGGCAAGAGCCGGTGAGACGGGCGGCGACGACCGCCTGGCCGAGCGAGACGCAGCCGTCGTTGGCGGGCAGGCTCCGGTGCAGCAGCACGCGGAAACCGCCCGAGCGAAGCAGTGCGGCTGTCCGGCTCAGCAGAATGCGATTCTGGAAGACGCCGCCGCTCAGCGCGACCGTTCGGAGGCCTGAGTCTGCCGACAGCAGGCGGCACACGTCGAGCGCCGCCCGTGCGACCGCTTCGTGGAACGCGGCTGCAATGGCCGGGACATCGACGCCGGCTGCAACGTCGCGCAGGATGGCGGACAGCACGTCCGAAACCGATATTACATAAGTGTCGACGGACTTCGCGACGCCGAAGTGGTAACGTGTGTCCGCTGGCCCGGCGTACCGATGGGCCTGCATCTCCAGCTCGATGGCGGCCTGCCCGTCGTAGTAGATGGCGCCTCGCACACCAGTCAGCGCGGCAACCGCGTCGAAGAGCCGGCCCATGCTCGAGCAGAGCGGTGTGTTGAGTCCGGTGGCGACCTGGCGGGCGATGCCCGCCGTCTCGGCATCCGTGAGCCACGATGAGAGGGCCGCGCTGCGCGACGGTGCATCCGGGCCGAAGAGATGCACGAGGTAGCCGGCCGCCGTTCGGGCGGGCCGCACCACGGCCGCATCGCCTCCGGGCAGCGGCAGGTACTCGAGGTGCGCCGCGCGTGCGAACGACCTCGTGTCGCAGAGCAGGAACTCGCCGCCCCAGATGCGGCCGTCCGTGCCGAAGCCTGTGCCGTCGAACGCGATGCCTATCACCCGCTCATCGAGACCGTTCTCCACGAGGCAACTCGCGATGTGGGCGTGGTGATGCTGCACCGGGAGCGCTGCGGGCCCTCGGGTCGCCATGTCGCGTGCGAACGCCGTTGAGGCGTAGTCGGGGTGCAGGTCGTGCGCCACGACCTCCGGCTCGATGAGGAACAGCCGCCGGTACAGGTCGATGGTGGCCTCGAAGTGGTCCAGCGTCTCCACGCTGTCGAGGTCGCCGATGTGCTGCGATACGAACGCGAGGCGGCCTCTGGCGAGGCAGAAAGTGTTCTTCATCTGGGGACCGACGGCAAGAACCGGACGCACATCGAAGGGAAGCTCAACCGGGTACGGTGCGACTCCCCGCGCCCGCCGCAGCAGATGGGGCGCGCCATCAACGACCATCGCCACGCTGTCGTCATAGCGAGAGTGTATCGGCCGGTCGTGCACCAGGAAGTAGTCGGCGATCGCCGCCAGCCGCCGCAGCGCCTCGTCGTTCTCGGCTGCGATGGGTTCTTCGCTCAGGTTGCCGCTCGTCATCACGAGCGGCAATCCGCAGGTCCGCAGCAGCAGGTGGTGCAGCGGCGTGTAGGGGAGCTGCAGCCCGAGGAAGAGCAGCCCCGGGGCGACCCCATCGCACACTGTGGATTCGGGCTTCATCCTGGCCAGCACGATGGGCGCCTGAGAGGAGAGCAGCAGCTCTCGCTCTTCGCCGGAGAGGACGCAGTGCCGTGCGGCCTCCTCGATGTCGCGAACCATCACGGCGAAGGGACGGGATGGCCTGCGCTTGCGCGTTCGCAGCAGGTCGACGACGGACTCGGAAGTGGCGTCACACGCCAGCAGGAATCCGCCGAGTCCCTTGATGGCGACGACGTACCCCGACCGCAGCAGCCGGGCAGTCTCCTGCACAGGGTCGTCGCACGGCACGTCGCCGCCGCTTCCATCGAGGAGGCTCAGATGCGGGCCGCACACCGGACATGCGTTCGGCTGGGCGTGAAAGCGCCGGTCGGCCGGGTCCTCGTACTCGCGGCGGCACTCGGGGCACATGGTGAAGGCCGCCATGGTGGTGTTGGGGCGGTCGTATGGCAGGTCTGTGATGATGGTGAAGCGCGGGCCGCAGTTGGTGCAGTTGGTGAAGGGGTAGCCGTGCCGGCGGTCGGCCGGGTCGAACACCTCGCGCAGGCAGTCCGGGCACGTGGCCACGTCCGGCGAGACCAGCCGGCCCTCCGCCTCGTTGTCGGTGCTTGCCCGAATGCCGAAGTGGGCGAGGCCTTCGTCTTCGGACTCGCGGGATGAGATGTCTCGTATGCGCGCCAGAGGCGGCGCCTTGGCCCTCAGTTCCTCCAGGAACGCGGTCACGTCGTCGGGGCGTCCCTCGGCCTGGATCTCGACGCTTGACGGCGTGTTTCGCACCCACCCCGAGATGTTGTGCTCGCCGGCGAGGCGGAACACGAAGGGACGGAAGCCGACGCCCTGGACGACGCCGGTCACGCCGATGCGGAGGCAGCGGCGGGCCGGGGAGGGAGTCACGCCTTGCGCGTCCGGTCCCGCAGCCATGCCACCCATTCTGCCACGCCTTCCCCGGTCTTGCACGACAGGGCGAAGAACGGCGCATGGGCGTTCAGATCGCGGACCGCTTGAGTGAACTTCCCCATGTCGAAGTCGACGTACGGCAGGAGGTCGATCTTGTTGATGATGACGGCGTCGGCGTCGGCGAAGATGAGCGGGTACTTCAGCGGCTTGTCGTCGCCCTCGGGCGTGCTCGCGATGACGACCTTCAGGTGCTCGCCGAGGTCGAACTCGGTCGGGCAGATGAGGTTGCCGACGTTCTCGATGAGCACGACGTCCAGCTCCTCCAGCGGCAGACGGCGGAGGGCGGCGTCCACCATGTCGGCGACCAGTGCGCAGCTCTCGGGCATCCCTTTCGTGTTTATCTGCACGACGGCGCGGGCGGTACCCTGCACCTTCTCCGCATCGACCGTAGAGACGACATCGCCTTCGATGACGCCTGTTCGCACGTGCGCATCCAGACCCGCGATTGTTCGCAGCACGACGCTGGTCTTGCCGGCCCCGGGTGCGGACATGATGTTGACTGCGGTGCAGCCGTGCCGGTCGAGCAGCGCGCGGTTCCCCGCAGCGGTGGCATTGTTCGCATCGAGGAGTCCCTGCACGATCTCGATCTTCTTCACGATACCTCCATCTCCTTGACGTACAACTCGCGCCCCCCCTCGATGTCCACCTCGGACGATGCGCACGACGGGCAGTCCCAGTGCCGCTCCTGCGGTGTGAAGACGTGCCCGCACGTTCTGCACCGGAGTGTGGCCGGAAGCTCTTCGAACTCGAGCTTCGCCCCTTCGGCCACAGTGTTCCGGCTCATGCGGTCGTAGTAGAACTCGATGCTCTCCGGAACGAAGCCGGTGAGCGCCCCGATGACGACGCGGATGGTAGTGACCTTGGTCACGCCGGCCTCGCGCGCCTTCTCTTCGACGATGCGCACCAGGCTTTCAGTAATGCCGAACTCGTGCATATGCGGTGAAACCGTGCCGGGGAGATGTCGCCCCGGTGTCAGGCCTTCCTGGACGTATCATCCTCGCCGTCGGCGACCGCGCCCAAGACGCCGTTGACGAGGCGAGGTGAGGAGTCCGCGCCGTAGCGTTTTGCCAGCTCGACGGCCTCGTTGATGGCCACCTTCATCGGCGTGTCATCCGAGTAGAGCAACTCGAACAGGGCTATGCGCAGCACGTTCCGGTCGATAACCGCCATCTGATCCACCGGAAACGCCGGCGCGTGCCGCGCGATGACCGCGTCGACCTCATGCCGGTGCTCGAGCACTCCGTGCACCAGGTCCGCGGCGAAGTCGTACGACTCCTCGTCTACCTCCTCGTCGTAGACGAGGCGCGCAAGGACCTCGTCCGCCTTGTGGCTGGTGCAGTCGAGCTCATACAGGACCTCGAGGGCGATGCCCCGTGCCCTGCGACGTGAACCCATTGTCTTATGCCGGCGGCGCCGGGTCTTCGAGAGCGGCGATATCCTCCACTCCCGAGATATTGATGGTGAGCGTCTCCGGGCTTATCCGCTTGATGAGGCCCGCGAGGACGGTTCCCGGCCCGATCTCGTAGTACGTGGTGACGCCGTTGCGCGTCATGAACTCAACTGAAGCCTGCCACTGGATGCACTTGCGCAACTGCGAGAGCAATTCCTGCCGCATCCCGGCTCCGTCTGTCAACGGCAGCGCCGTCACGTTGGATACCACCGGCACGCTCGGCGCGTGGAACGTCACGCTCTGCAGCACGCGGTCGAACTCGGCGATGACGGGCTCCATCAGCGTGGAGTGGAAGGCGCCGCTGACGTTGAGGGGGATGAGCCGGCGCGCTCCCTTGGCTTTGGCCAGCTCAGCCGCCTTCTCGAGCTTGTCGGTTGAGCCGCTTATGACGAGCTGCCCGGGTGCGTTCACGTTGGAGATCTCGACCCCGGCCTCGTCACAGACCTCCTGGAGCGGGGAGCGGTCGAAAGCAATCACCGCCATCATGCCGCCGGGCCGGCGCAGTCCGGCCTCGTACATCAGCCGGCCGCGTTCCCGGACCAGCCGCAGCGCATCGCCGAAGCTGAGCACCGAGGCGGCCGCAAGGGCTGTGTACTCACCGAGGCTGTGCCCTGCCACGAATGCGGGGTGGGGCAGCTTGCTGCCCAGTCCTTCCTGTGCGGCCCGAAGGCACGCCATGCTCGTGGCAACGAGCGCAGGCTGCACATTGACCGTCTTGGTCAGGTCCTCGGCGGGGCCCTCGAAGCAAAGCCGCGAGATGGAGAAACCCAGGGCAGCGTCAGCTTCTTCGAAGGCAACTCGGGCGGACGCGTACTTCTCGTACACGCTCAGGCCCATGCCGACCTTCTGGGAGGCCTGCCCGGGGAAGACATACGCCGCCCATGCCGACATCGCTATTGCTTCTTGGACTTGGCCGTCTCGACGACGACTTCCTGGCGGCCGTCATACATTCCGCAGGTCGGACAGACGCGGTGCGGAAGCTTGGGACTCTTGCAGTTCGGGCACGGCACCAGTGAGGGGCCGGAGATCGCAAGGTGGCTCCTGCGTTTGCCCTGGCTTGCGTGCGACGTTTTCTTCTTCGGTTCAGACATCGGGACTTATCTCCTCCAGACCGGGGCAATCCGCCCGGCACAACGGTTTCAGGGGCAAGTGCAAAACGATATGTTGGCGCAATATCTCACCCAAGTCAAGCGTATTGTCGTCGCTGATGTGCACCTCGTCGTCTTCCTCGAAGCCCGCGGCGCCTCGCCGGTGCGCGAAATGCGGTTCGGGATGCACCTGTTCCTCGATGGTGAAGGCCACGTGCTCGCAGTACTCGTCGAGACACCTGGTGCAGGTGAGTGCAACGTCAGCCGCACCATCTCCGCTGACCGCGACGCCGCGACCGGTGTGCGTGAGCCGGACCGCGCCGGCGACCAGTCCCTCCTGTCCGTGGCCCAGCAGCGTGGAGATTGGCAGGACGAGTGTCGTGCCGACAGGCTGCTGCAGCAGCGCGCTGACATTGAATCTGGCGCTCAGGGGGCTGCCCTGGAGGGATTCGAGGGAGAGCATGAGAGGACATAAAGGTACAGCACGAGCGGGCATGAGTGCAAATGGGCTTCGTCCGCGCCTTGGGCGCTGCGATGAAAAGCCGGGGCCAATCTGCTACCATTGCCCCGCAGTGAAGAGGACGTACGATGTCGTCATCCTCGGCGCCGGCCCTGCCGGCCTCTCAGCCGCCATCTACGCAGCCCGTTCCGGGTTCACGACGGTGGTGGTCGAGAAGTCCTTCCCCGGCGGCCAGATAGCGAACGCGTCGCACGTCGAGAACTACCCCGGATTCAAGGACGGCGTCTCGGGGTTCGACCTTGGCCAGTTGATGCACGCCCAGGCTGAGAAGGCCGGAGCGGAGACGCTCATGGCCGAGGTGCTCGCTCTCGCACCAGGCGCAGGCGGCAAGCCGCAGGCGCATCTCGTCATGACTTCCGAAGGTGAGCTTCAGGCGAGCGCGGTTGTCGTTGCCACCGGCGCGAGATACCGCACTCTCGACGTGCCCGGTGAGACGGAACTCGCCGGCAAGGGAGTCTCGTATTGTGCTACGTGTGACGGTCCCTTCTATCGCGGCAAGCGGGTGGCGGTTGTCGGGGGTGGCGACACGGCTCTGACCGACGCGCTGGAGTTGACCGCTCATGCGACCGAGGTGACCCTGGTCCATCGCCGCGACCAGCTTCGGGCGAGCCAGGCGCTGCAGCGGAAGGCATTCGACAGCCCGAAGATCAGATTCGCATGGAACAGCGTTGTCGAACGTATCGAAGGCGGGTCGGCTGTGACCGGGCTGCGCCTCCGCAACATCAGGGATGGTATAATCTCCACCGTTCCGGTGGATGGGGTGTTTGTGGCGGTGGGGTCTGTTCCTTCGACCGGGTTTCTTGGCTCCACGCTTCCGCTGGACGAGACCGGGTGCATCATTACCAACGAACAGATGGAGACCAGCATAGCTGGGGTCTTCGCCGCCGGGGACGTGCGCCATGATTCGGCGCGCCAGGTGGTCACGGCTGCGGGCGACGGAGCTACCGCCGCACTCTCGGCAAGGAGGTATATCAGCTCACTATGAAGGTCATCTTCTTGAAGGACGTTTCCGGTTCCGGCGAAGTCGGCGACATCAAGGACGTCGCACCCGGCTTTGCGCGGAACTATCTTCTGCCCCGGGGGCTTGCCGTCGAGGCCTCGGCTGGAGCGATGAAGCAGGCTGAGGCTCGCATCAGGCAGGAGAAAGAGCGCAAGGCGGACGAGGCGAAGAAGTTCGAGTTGCTGGCCGCTCGCATCGAGGGCCAGGAGCTCCACTTCAAGGCTCGCGTCGGGGACGAAGACAAGCTCTTCGGTTCCATCACTGCTGCGCAGATCGCCGAGACACTCAGTTCGTCGATGGGTGCCGAGATTGAGAAGAGGCACGTGATGCTGGAGCGGCCGCTCAGAGAGGCAGGCAGCCACAGCGTGAACGTGAAGCTCTCCGGTACGGCCGAGGCGAAGGTCACGGTCATCATAGAGCCGGAAACCGGAGAGTCTTAGGCGGGACGGCATGGGAGAACAGGAGAAGCTCCCGCCCCACGACATCGAGGCGGAGGAGGCGCTTCTAGGCTCTCTGCTCATAGACCCCGATGCCATCCTGAAGGTCGCCACGTTTCTAGCGCGGGACGACTTCTTCGACGAGGCGAATGCCGCGGTGTTCGAGGCGTGTGCCTCTCTGTACCGTCGTGGCGAGCCCATCAACCAGATCTCCGTGGCGCACGAGCTGCGGCGATCGGGGCTCGACGATGAGAGGGTCGGAGCTCACTACCTGAGCCACCTCATCAGCACCGTGCCCACCTCCGTTCACGCCGAGCACTTCGGCCGGATCGTCGAGCGCATGTCCTTTATGCGCCGCCTCATCACTGCCGGCGGACGCATCGCCCGCATCGGCTACGAGGCCGGCCCGGAGATCGAGGAAAGCCTCAGCCAGGCCGAGGACGCACTCTTCAAGGTGCGCGCTCGCGAGGGAACGCGCGACTTCGTGTCAATCCGCGACGTGCTGGGCGACTACTTCGAGCAGGCGGGGAAGACGAGTGAGGAAGGGGCCGGCGGGCTGGCTCACATCAAGACGGGCTTCCCCGGTCTCGACGGCCTGCTCGGCGGGCTGCAGCGCTCCGACCTCATCATCCTGGCGGCGAGGCCGAGTCTCGGCAAGACCACGCTGGCGCTGGACGTGGCGCGGCGGGCCGCGGTCAGCCAGAAGGCCTGCGTCGCCCTCTTCAGCCTCGAGATGTCGGCGGAATCCGTCGTCCAGCGCATGCTCGCCGCTCAGGCGGACGTCGACTTCTGGCAGGTCAGGCTCGGGAAGTTCTTCGAGCATGAAGAGCGGAAGATAATGGACGCCAGCGGAGTTCTCTCCGACCGCCAGATCTATATCGACGACACACCTCAGGTCGGCACGATGAGCATCAGGAGCAAGGCGAGGAGGCTGGATTTCGAGCACAGGCTCGACCTCGTCATCATCGACTATCTGCAACTGATAGAGGGCGATGGCCGGAAAGAAACCCGCGTTCAGGAGCTCAGTCAGATAACACGGGCGCTGAAGCTCCTTGCCCGGGAGCTGGACGTGCCCGTGATTGCGGTTTCCCAGCTCAGCCGTGCCGTCGAGTGGCGAACGACCCATGTGCCGCAGCTTGCGGACCTGCGCGAATCGGGTACTATCGAGCAGGATGCCGACATCGTCCTCTTCATCTACCGTGAAGACAAGTACGTGACCGAGGAAGAGTGGAACCGTCTGCATGACATAATGGGCGAACCCTATCCGAAGGGCATTGCCGATATTATTGTGGCCAAGCACCGGAACGGACCTCTGGGCCAGGTCAAGCTCCGTTTCGTGGACCGCGCGGTCCGGTTCGACAATCTAGAACAGGCGTCTGCGACGACGTCGTTCCTCCCGACCAGGTAGCTCGATATGGTGGGTCGCGTGCCGTACTCCGTTGCACAGCCGGGCGCGTTCGCGCAGGTGCCGGGTTCGTACGTCAGCCAGTTGATGCGACAGGTCGATGACCTGACGGAGCTCAAGGTGACCTTGCTCACGTTCTACCTTCTGAGCCGGTCGCGCGAGTACCCGGCCTACGTTACTCACGACGACCTTGTGCTGAAGGCGACCTCCCTGCTCGGCATCGAACCGGTTTCCTGCGGCGCCGGTATCGAAGGGGCGGTGTCTCGCGGGGTCTTCCTCCGGACCGCTCTTTCCCTTGGTGGTGGAACGACGACGGTCTACTTCGCCAATCTAGAAGCTGACCTGGTCGCCATCGAACAACTGAAGACTGGTTCAGGCGGCGGGCCTCGCACCGGCGCTCCCCCTGCGCCCAACGTCTTCGAGCTGTACGAGCAGAATATCGGCATCATCACGCCTATGATGGCGGAGGAGCTGAAGGACGCGCAGAGGACGTATCCTGCCGCGTGGATAGAGGAAGCATTTCGTGTGGCGGTCAAGGCCAGGAAGCTGAACTGGAGGTACATCAGCAGCATCCTGGAGCGCTGGACGGCGGAAGGAAAGGACAGTGGAGAGAATCGACCGGGTGCTCGCACGAATGACCCCGATAAATACGTCAAGGGCCGCTTCGGAGGCATCGTCAAGCGCTGAGGCCCCCACGGAGCGAGCCGGCACTCCACCCGCTGGCGGTGATGAGTGCTCCGTTTGCCACGGCGCCGGGTTCATCCATCCGCTGCTTCCCTCGGGCATGCCTGACTACGCACGGGTCGTGCCCTGCCAGTGCCGCGAGCCCGAGCTGGCGCGTGAGCGCCGGGGAGTGCTCGAGCGGTACAGCAATCTCGGCCACCTCGCTCACTACACCTTTGAGACGTTGCGGCGGGATGGTCGCACGGGGACCGTCCCCGGCTTTGCCGCTGCGTATGACGCCGCTCTGGAGTTCGCGGCGCAGCCCTCGGGATGGCTCTTGCTTGTGGGACCTCTGGGGAGCGGCAAGACGCACCTCTCCTGTGCCGTGGCCAATCACCGGCTCGGCGCCGGACAGCAGGTCTTCTACGTGTGCACGGCCGATCTTCTCGACCACCTGAGGAGCGCCTTCAGCCCTTCAAGCGAGGTCAGCTACGACGAGCTGTTCGAGCAGGTTAAGAACACGGGGTTGCTCGTGCTGGATGACTTCGGGATGGAGGACGCCTCCACGCCGTGGGCGAAGCAGAAGCTGGAGCAGATCCTCAACCATCGCTACAGCCTGAAGCTGCCGACCGTCATCGCCACCGATGTGGCGCCGGCGGACATGGATGCGCGCTTCAGCGGACGGCTGCTGGACGGCGAGATGTGCCGGACCCTCCATTTCGGCCGGCCTCGAGCGGGGGGATTTGAGATGCCGGCGCTGCCGGACGGGCTCCGCACCGAGACCTTCGAGAGCTTCGACCTTAAGAGAGTCGAGCTGTCTCGCGAGCAGCAGGAGAACCTCAGGATGGCGTACGACCTCGCGCGCAACTTCGCGCTCGACCCGGATGGGTGGCTCATCCTTCAGGGCGTGCACGGGTGCGGCAAGACACACCTTGCGGCCGCGATTGTCAACCATCTGATGGCCGAGGGCAAGCCCGTGCTTTTCGTGGTCGTTGCCGACCTGCTCGACTACCTTCGCTCAACGTTCGGCCCGGACAGCAAGGCCTCCTATGCCCGCTTCTTCGAGGAGGTGAAGCAGTGCCCACTGCTCGTCCTCGACGATTTCGGGGAGGAGTCCGCGTCGCCGTGGGCGCGTTCGAAGCTCTTTCAACTCATCAACCATCGCTACAATGCTCGCCTGCCTCTTGTTGTCACCACTTCTCTCTCACTCGACGAGATAGAAGCCCGCATCAGCTCGCGGTTTGCGGACCCGCGTCTGGGCACCGTCTTCAACATCACGGCGCCCCACTTCAACGTGGATGGATGCGAGCGCGGTGCGGGTGGTCGTGCCTGACGCTGTCTGCAGCATGTCGTGCGTGTGATGACGATGGATGCCGTGGCGCTGGTCTTCGGCGGGTACCTGCTGGGCGCGCTGCCGTTCACGGCCGCGCTGGCCGCCGCGAGCGACATAGATGTTGCCGCTGAGCCGGATCTGCATATCGCGCTGTGGCATCGCTGCGGCTGGTTCCGTCCGGCGGTCGCAGTG
>Ga0116202_10000107_pt1 | contig 39570 bp, 35 predicted proteins | sample LakKivw325mmetaG_FD_94479 | JGI IMG/M metagenome (GOLD analysis project Ga0116202, IMG submission 94479) | Anoxic lake water microbial communities from Lake Kivu, Rwanda to study Microbial Dark Matter (Phase II) - Lake Kivu water 325m metaG | ecosystem: Environmental > Aquatic > Freshwater >... | reverse complement strand
TAACGGCACGACCCTGAAGGGTCGCACTACATCTATTTAAGTCGCTATCAGTTTATTTATTTTACTACTAAGGTCGTAGCCATCAATTGACTTTCCCTGAGCATCAACGACTTTACCGTCTCTGATGCTGATGCTGCCCTGGCTTAGAGCTTTAAGGGTGGAGATGATGAGAGGAAACTCCCGGGCAAGCTCATGTTGGCGAATAAGCTGGAATAACATGTCTTTATCGTTCTTTTGCCAATATCGGTCGAAGGGCTTATAGTTGATGGGAAAAAGGCAGTAGCTGATGACAGGTCCTCGATCCAATTCGGGGGTCACCAGGTGCATCATTGCCCCAGCTTCCTCAGCTTTGTCTTCTATCAACTGCCAGATTACCTCTTGCCAACTACCGACAGGTCCTCCAGGGGGTGCTGGGTGAAGGTTAATCATATTGTATTTTCGGCATAGCTCTTCTCCTATGATGAGCATGTAGCCAGCGAGGACACAGAGGTCGGGGGTGAATTGTTCAATTCTCCTGTTTACCTCTCTATCATATTCAAGGCGCCAGTTCTCCTGAGACTGGTCTATTTCACTACTGCCGACATTGTTGGCATTTCCAGTCCCTGGCTGGAGACTCTTCACTTCGTTCAGAGTGACAAAGGAGGGGCTGTCATTCTGAGTCCTACCCTTATTGTCATTCTGAGGGAGCCCTTCGCTTGCCTTGTCATTCTGAGCATAGCGAAGAATCTCGCTCAGGGCAGGCTCCGCGACTGAAGAATCTCGCTCAGGACAGGCTCCGCGAAGCAATCTTAACTTGAATTTCCTGTGGGAGAAACAGATGAGGGGAATACCGTAGCTGTGAACTAACTCGAAGAAGGAGTCGCTTTCCTCTGATTCACCAGGCTCTCGATTGCTAAAGACGAAGCTAATTTTCCCTGTTATATCGCCGGTGGCGATACTTTCTTGTACCGCTTGCAAAAGCTGCCGCGCCGCTTCATCCCTGCCGGTGGAGAACCAACCAATGTTTAGCAAGACTTAGCTTTACCCCTTTCGCAGTGCGACCCTTCAGGGTCGTGCACGAGGCTATCCTGAACTTGATTCAGGACGCGTACTACGTTTTTAAACACCTCGAAAACGCTTATTTACCTTCACCCAGATGCTAGCGAAGTGAACTAAAGGGTTAGACCTGTGCCCGAATATCCTCCCTCGGGATAAACTGTCTAAGAAATCGCTTGGGCTCTTGAATTCAGGCATTTCCACGTAAGCCCGGCCAATTTCACCTAAGGTATGAGCATCGCTTCCAGCGCTAGCAGGCAGCTTATATTTTAGAGCCAATCGCCAAGCTTTGCTAGAGCTGTTAGGAAAAAGGTTGCGTGAATTAAGAACTTCAATAATATCAACCCGGGATACAATCTCTGGTAATAGGAGATTGCTTCGCTTGCTCGTAGCTAACAAAGAGGGTGGACGGCCATACGGGTGGGGAATGCCAACCAGCCCACCTTGACTTTTTATTCGGGCTATTGTTTCCTCGGGGGATAACCCCTTGGGGACTTCTTCGGTGAGAAATAAACCTATCAATTCACCTGTAGAGGTCATAATTTCCTCGGCGATGATTACCTTAAAGGGAGCTATCTCCTTTAATCTCAAAGCTCCAGAAATGGTGTTATGGTCAGCCACAGCAAGGCAATTTATGCCTATCTTAAGACACTGGTCAACTATCCTTTCTAAAGGAGTACAACAATCTACGGAGTAGCAGGTGTGAACGTGTAAATCAGCTTTTATCAACTTGCTTTTCCTAGATATTCCCCGCTGCGGGTATCAACTTTGATGATGTCCCCTGCGCTAATGAAAAGAGGGACCTGAATGGAAATACCGGTTTCCACCTTGGCTGGCTTACTTCCCCCGGTAGCTGTATCTCCTTTAAAGCCAGGCTCTGTCTCAGTAACTTGAAGCTCTACAGCAGCAGGTAGCTCTATGTTTACCGCTTCACCCTTACAGGTCAGAATCTCCAGATTTAGCCCTTCTTTGAGGTAGTTTATGCCCACTCCTATTTGGGCGGCTGTCAGCGCTATTTGTTCATAGCTCTCATTATCCATAAAGTAGTAAAGGTCACCATCGTTATAAAGATATTGGACTGCGCGGTGCTCCAGCAAGGCTGGTTTGAATTTGTCTCCAGACTGGAAATTCCGCTCTGTGACGTTACCACTACGAACATCATGAAGTTTCAACCTAATTACAGGTTGCCTTTGCTGCATCTTAATATGGTGGTAATCCACAATTTGGTATATTCTGCCATCTAGCTCTATGGCGATTCCCTTTTTTAATTCGCCAGCATCAAGCATATAATAGCCTCCATGTTTATTATAATGCTAAATTGTCACTCTCAGGCCCTTCGCTTCTTGTCATTCTGAGGGAGCACTTCGGCTTCGCTCAGTGTAAACTCCGCGAGCGAAGAATCTCGCTCAGGATAGGCTCCGCAAAGGGTCTACTGGAGATTCTTCGCCCATAGGGCTCAGAATGACAAATGCTTCTCTGACCTAGTGAGCACTTCGACCTTGCCTTTTTCCAATGTCACCACATCCTCAATTCTAACACCACCATATCCAGTGAGGTAAATCCCAGGTTCTATGGTAAAAACCATGCTATCGCCAAGCAAGTCTGATGAAGTGGCAGAAAGCGTGGGGAGCTCGTGTATTGTTAGCCCAACACCGTGCCCCAGACCATGTCCGAAATTATCGCCATAGCCAGCTTGCTCAATAACACTCCGAGCCAACTTATCAGCCTCAGCGGCAGTCATGCCTGACTTGATTCTGTCTATAGCTAGGAGCTGTGCTTCCAAGACGATATTATAAATAGCTGATAGCTGATAGCTGACAGCTTCCAGATTCTTGCCCAAACATATAGTGCGGCTAAAATCGCTGCAGTAGCTCCCAATTCTGGCTCCCATATCAATCAGCACTGGTTCGCCAGAGCAAATTATTCTTTCGGTAGGTTTTGCATGAGGTAAAGCTGAATTTGGGCCTGAGGCAACTATAATTTCAAAAGGCACTCCCTCACTTCCATTCTGGCGAAGGAATTTCTCAATTTCCCAGGCTGCTTCCTTTTCTGTTACACCGGGGCGGATTATGGCTTTAACCTGCTCGAAAGCAGCATCAGTTAGCTCCACGGCCTTTATGATAAGCTCTAATTCCTCTGGCTCCTTTATGGAGCGAAGGTGCGCCACCAGATTTGTGGTGGGGACAAGCTCTAAGTTTAACTGTTTGGCTTTTATCGTTTCAGCGAGCTGGTGATGAGCAGCAAAGGAAAGGTGCTCCGTCTCAAAACCTAATTTATGCCACCCTAAATTGGATACCAACTCAGGAAGCCAGTTATGTGGCTCTCCTTTAATCTGAATGATTTCGAAATCTTGCGTCTCTTTCTTAGCTTGTTCCATATAGCGGAAATCGGTAGCTAAAAGGGCATGGCTATCTGAGATGAGCAGCCACCCTGAGGAGCCGGTAAATCCAGAGAGGTAGCAGTAGTTTTCTAGCTGAGAAACTAAAAGGCCATCCAAGCCCTTTTCGGCAATCAGAGGTCGTAACCTTTGCAATCGGCTTACGGTCAACCTTCTCCCTTCATCGAGCGTTTGATAATTCTACTCATCATTTTATCATTCTGAGCCCGTTTAATTTTGTCTCATCCGGATTCTCGTAGTGCGACCCTTCAGGGTCGTGTGCGAGGCTAAAGCCTCGCACTATATTGTTAACCACCTCATTCTGAGCCGAAGCCCTGAGCATAGCGAAGGGACAGCGAAGAATCCTTGAGATTCTTCATTCCGTTTCACTCCACTCAGAATGACAAAAGGGGCCCTCTTCTTTACTCAACTTGCGGTTAGGATACAATTAAAGAATTTCTCCCCTCAGTTGGGCTACTAAAGCTCGCAAGGCAGTGATATATCCTCTCCAGCCTAAGCCACTGATTTGCCCTTTGGCGATGGGAGCTATTACAGACCGGGCTCGCCATTCCTCGCGGGCATAAATATTGGATAAATGAACTTCAATTATTGGCAGTTTAGTATCGGCTAAAACATCGCGTAGGGAAAGACCGTAGTGGGTAAGAGCCCCAGGGTTGATGATTATGCCACTTGCTGAATCCGCTTGCTCTTGAATGAAGTCTATCAGTGCGCCTTCACTATTAGATTGGAAGGTTACCACCTCCATATTTAATGCCTCACCCTGCTCCTTTATCAAGGAATCGATCTCGGCTAAAGTCTTGCCTCCATAGATTTCTTTGTCGCGCTTACCCAGCATATTTAAGTTTGGTCCGTTAATGACTAGAATTTTCATAAAGTTACCTCCTCCTTGAGATTGTTAGACTATTTAATTTTGCCTCATCCAGTTTTAATAATCTTCACCCCCAAGATTCTTGTAGTGCGACCCTTCAGAGTCGTGCACGAGGCTATCCTGAATTAGGTTCAGGACTCGCACTACATTTTTAAACACCTTCATTGCTCGACAGTTCTGCTTGTCATTCTGAGGGAGCGAAGCGACCGAAGAATCTCATGGACATCCCCTTTGTTCTTGAAATTGCTTCGCTCATCACCCTCACCTTAATCCTCTCCCTTCAAGGGAGAGGAAATGTGCTTCGTAGCTAACATTTCTTCTGTGTATTGTTTCTTTGGCTCCAACTCAGCTAGTTTTACTTTGTATTGACAGGCGATGCATTTTGCCCTGCCGTCTCTATCCAGCACCAAAAGCTTACCACACTCGGGGCAAGGCTGGGGAATTGGCTTATAATTTGTGGCGAATTTACATTGGGGAAAATTGCTGCAGCCATAGAAAACTCGCTTTCTCTTATTGATTTTCTCCACCAAATCAGCACCGCACTGTGGGCAAGGAATGCCAATTTTAATCAAGAAGGGCTTTGTCGTCTTACACTCGGGGTAGCCACTGCAGGCGAGAAATTTGCCAAACCGTCCCGTTTTTATCACCATGGGTCGGCCGCAGTTAGGACATATTTCATCGGTTGTCTTACTCATATCAACCTTGGCTATAGCTAAGCGAGCGTTACACAGCATATCCTCGAAGGGAGAGTAAAAGCTCTTCAAAACAGGTATCCATTCCTGCTTACCTTGTGCTATTTCATCCAGTTGTTCTTCCATCTGTGCTGTGAAACCAAAATCAACAATCTCTGGGAAATGCTGCTTCAAAATGCTATTTACAATCAGGCCCAGTTCGTGGGGATAGAATTTGCCGTCTGCTTTATACACGTAGTCTCTTTCCTGAATAATAGACAGGATGGGGGCGTAAGTGCTGGGACGACCAATACCCCTCTGCTCCAGTGCTTTAATCAAGGTCGCTTCGGTGTAGCGGGGTGGGGGTTGGGTGAAGTGCTGTTCAGGGAAGGTTCCCCAATAGCTTAATCTGTCACCAACTTTCAGTTCAGGCAAGAAAACAAAACCTTCTTGCTCCTCTTCATCCTTAGTTTCGCTATAAACGGTGATGAAGCCAGGAAATTTAACCACAGAGCTAGCAGCTTTAAGTAGATAGCCTTGAGGTTGATTTTCACCCAAAAAATTCTGCGAATTTTTCGGGGACCCAGTCGCTTCTTGCTCGTAGCTAACATGGTCGGTTTGTATTTCCACACTTGTTGTGTCGTATAAGGCTGGTGACATCTGGCTGGCTACCATGCGCCTCCAGATAAGCTGGTAAAGCTTTAGTTGGTCTCGATTGAGGAAGGGCTTAATTTGTTCTGGCTCACGGTAAATCTTGGTAGGGCGAATTGCCTCATGAGCTTCCTGCGCCCATTTTGCTTTCCGGGCAAAAACACATGGCTTTGATGGTAGGAAATCTCCCCCGTACTTTTTAGCGATAAAGTCCCTCACCTCAGCTATAGCAGAGGCAGCCACATGAGTAGAGTCGGTGCGCATATAGGTAATAAGCCCCACTGAGCCTTCCTCGCCCAGGGGCAAGCCTTCGTAAAGCTGTTGAGCCACTGCCATGGTGTACTTAGCGATAAAGTGCAGTTTCCTCCAGGCTTCCTGCTGTAAAGTGCTGGTGATGAAAGGCGGAGCTGGCTGGCGAGCTATCTGTTTGGTTTGTATTGATTTAACGAAATAAGTAGCCTTTCCTAAATCGGCAGCAATCTTGTTTGCCTTATTCTCATCGCTGATATTTAGCTTAGTGCCGTCGGCTGAAGCTACGAGTTTGGCTCTAAACTTGGCTTCCTGTTCTTCGAGCGGAGCTAATTCAACTTCGATAGTCCAATACTCTTTAGGATTAAAGTCCTGAATTTCCTGCTCACGGTCAACAATTATTCTAACCGCCACCGATTGAACTCTGCCGGCTGAGAGGCCCCTCTGCACCTTCCACCATAGCAGGGGGCTTAGTTTATAGCCGACGAGTCTATCGAGGATGCGCCTGGCTTGCTGGGCATTAACTAAATTCATATCAATAGAGTGGGGGGTCTGGAATGCTTTTTCTACTGCCTCCTTGGTTATTTCGTGAAAGACAACGCGACGAACAGGCACTTTATCTGCATCTAATTTAGCTGCGGCAACAAGATGCCAGGAGATTGCCTCTCCCTCACGGTCAGGGTCGGTGGCTAGATAGATAGAGCTGGCTTTACTCGCTGCCTCTTTGATTTCTCGGATTACTTTTCTCTTTCTCTGTGGGATGACATATTTTGGGGTAAAGTCTTTATCTATATTTACTCCTAAGCTTGTCCGCGGCAAATCACGCACATGTCCTAATGATGCCTTGATGCTATAGCTACGCCCCAAAATCTTATTTAGCGTCCTCGCCTTTGCCGGAGATTCAACAATAACTAGTTTCTGTGCCATAATCTACTCTGTTTTAACTTGGTGAGCCAGCACATAGTTCATATTGCCTACTTGTTTGGCTATTCCCTTCAATTCCAGCATGGCCAGTGTGCTGCTTACCTCCGGTATGGTTAAACCGCTACGACGGCAAATCTCATCTATATGGTTTGGCTCAGAAGTTAGTTGCTTTAGTATCACAGATTCAGCTTCACTGGCTGGCAGGAATTCCTTAATCTCCAGTTGCTGCGTTACCATGGTCAAGTTTAATTCTTCTAAAATGTCAGCAAAGTCATGGACTAGCTTGGCTCCTTCCTGTATAAGGCGGTTGGTTCCCTTACTAGAGGGGGAAAGGATGCTGCCGGGGACGGCAAAAACCTCCCGGTTTTGCTCTACTGCCTGATGTGCTGTGATTAAAGCTCCGCTCCTTTCTCCAGCCTCCACCACTAATACCCCTAAGCTTAGACCGCTCATAATCCGATTGCGAAGTGGGAAGTTCTCAGCCTTAGGTCTTATACCTAAAGGATATTCGCTTAGCAAAGCCCCACGTTCCATAATAGCCTGGGCTAATTTAACGTTTTCAGCCGGGTAAACAATATCCAGTCCCGAGGCGAAGACAGCTACCGTTCTACCTCCAGCATCTAAAGTAGCCCGATGGGCTATGGAATCAATTCCTCTGGCTAATCCACTAACAATAGTAATTTCGCTTCTTGCCAGGTCAGCCACGATTTCTTCCGTTACTTGCCGTCCATAGATGGTAGGGCGGCGGGTGCCAACTACAGCAAGGCAGGGTTCATCCTGGGATAAGAGATTGCCCCTGACATAGAGCACTGGCGGGTAATCATAGATTTGCTTCAATCTAGGAGGATAAGAGGGGTCTTCACAGGCAAGTACCTTCACCTTATAGCGCTCCAGCTTTTCTATCTCAGCATCCAGGGAAATCTTAGGACGTAGCAGGAGTAAAGTATCTATGCTTCGTGAGTCTAATCCGGCCTGCTTTAACTTGCCTTCCGGGGCTTTCCAGGCGTCCTGTAAATTGCCAAAGTGCTCTTTTAGCTGGGAAATCCTCACTCGGCCAATCCCAGGTATTTTGGAGAAGCCTACCCAGTACTTCAACTCGTTAGTGCTTACCATGGAACTCGAATGGATTGTAGCATAGACGGGGCAAGCAAGGAAGAATGTATACTTGTTCGTATGATTGGCGACAGAAGAGTTCCCTCCTTGTCATTGCGAGGCACATTTCCTCTCCCTTGAGGGGAGAGGATTAAGGTGATGGTGATGAATGAAGCAATCTCAAGAACAAGAGAGACTAACTATCGGATCGCTTCGCGGAGCCTGTCCTGAGCGCCACCAGATTCTTCGAGGATTTTATCCTGGTGAGCCGAAGCTCTGAATCCTGACGATAGGAAGGAACCGAAAAGGAGATTCTTCGCTCGCTGTCCCTTCGCTATGCTCAGGGCTTCGTCTAACCCCTCAGAATGACAAGGAGGGGGACCAGAATGACAAGAGGTGAAGGGCTCGCAATGACATAAAGAACAGAGAGTAGCGAGGCTGATAATATTGCCTCTACCTAGAGATGATGGGCACACGCTGATTGCTGTGGCATGCTAGTCGATGTGCCAGACTAAAAACAGCTTTACTTCATTTTTCGGCATAGGTGACAGTAAGAGTGACTGTTTCCCACTCAACATAATCAGGAACACCGTTACCGTTAGTTGCGTTTTTAAATCTGGCTTCTATCTGCAAGCGGTCACTGGCACTGATTTTCTGCCCAATCTTGCCTACTAAATCTGTTACGTCTATAACTGTTGGCAGTTGCCATATATCTGGATGTAGTTCACTGTACTCTTCTGGGCTGAAATTGGGCAATTGCCCCAGCTCGTAGCGAACTGCAAATATGTGCAAACCACCAAGCCCTGTGATTTTATGGAATGGCTCACCAACTGGCTCTCTTTTCGTGGTAAAAGTGAGCTTGGCATCTTTTACCTCAGTGCCTATTAAGCTATAGAGGTCGAAACTCCAGAAGGCCTGGTAGCCGATATTATTGGCATCGTCTCCGGCCATAGTCCTCGAGGCATCTTTATCTCCCTTGCTGGATACTTTGCCGGTTTCGTTGGGCACTGGAGTGAAAGTTTCCGTCTTTTCAGTTAAGACCACACTAACCGATACATCGGCTGCGTTTTGGCCCCCCTTGCCATCATCAACGATAACCGTAACGGTGAACCCTCCTTCTCTATCTGGTGCTATCCAGGTGACTGTGTTGCCTGCCCCGGTAACGCTGCCATCACTGGCCTTCCAGCTGTAGTTGAGAATATCGCCATCTGGGTCTGTGGCAACACAGGTAATCGTTGCTTTGCCCTGGGGCAGAACTGTAACTGGGTCGGCGACTAAGCTAGAAATAACTGGATCCATATTCCGCACCACACTCATTGTTACACTGGCTTGTGTGATGCCACCTTTGCCATCTTTGACAGTAACAGTGATAGTGTAGTCTCCGTACTGCGCTGGAGCTACCCAAGAGACTGTAGGTCCAGTCCCGGTGAATTTGCCACCTGTGGTTGCCCATTCGTAGCTTATAGTATCACCATCGGTGTCTGACGCATTGCATCGAATCTCAATCATGTCTGAGGGATAAGCCTGCATCTGAGCAGGTGTCAGACTTGAGATTTCTGGCGGTTGGTTAGCGCCTGGGGTTGGAGGTGGAGTTGGTGTTGGTGTTGGTGGTGTTGGTTCTGCACTTGGGCCACAGGCACTACTCGCTATTACCATAGCAAATATAGCTAAAATTACCCCGAACCTTATTTTGAATCTATTCATTTTATTTACCTTCCTTATTGGCGTATGTTAACTGAAATCAATTATATCTAAGATATATGTTCTATACAATGCTTCGGCATTTAGCATAAAAATTGAATGGACTTTAGCATAGGCACTAGCTAAAGGATAGCTAAATTAGCTCTTAAAGCTTAAGCCTTTGGCTCCAGCGCTATTCTTGCCGCAGTAAGGCGGGCTACCGGCACACGGTAAGGCGAGCAACTCACATAGTCTAAGTCCACTTTATGGAAAAATTCTATGGACTTTGGGTCCCCTCCATGTTCTCCACAAACGCCTATCTTTAGGTCAGGTTTAGTTTTCCTTCCCCTTTCCACTGCTATTTTTATAAGTTCACCAACCCCTTTCTCATCCAAGCTAATGAAAGGATCGAGCCTAAGAATTTCCCTCTTGAGATAAGAGGGCATAAAAGTTCCCGCATCGTCTCGACTAATCCCTAGAGCCATTTGAGTTAAATCATTAGTGCCAAAGGAAAAGAAGTCAGCAAATTTAGCCAGCTCGTCGGCAATGAGAGCAGCCCTAGGAAGTTCGATCATTATTCCTACTTTATAGGCTAGACCTTCAGCTTCTTTCTCCATTTTTACCTTCTCACAAGTATTAACTACGAGTTCCCTGAGAAACTTTAACTCCTCGACATGTGCTATAAGAGGTAGCATAATCTCAGGAAAGACCCTAACCCCCTTTTTACTCAACTCACAGGCAGCCTCTATTACAGCTCTAACCTGTATTTGGTAGATTTCAGGGGAGGTAATGCCAAGACGACATCCGCGATGACCAAGCATAGGATTGGACTCGTGCAATTCAGCCACCTTCTCCCGAAGCTTTCCAAAAGGAATGCCTAAGCGCTGGGATAAAGCCTTGAGTTCATCCTCGGCATGGGGCGGGGGAAGAAATTCATGAAGGGGAGGGTCTAAAAGGCGAATGGTAACAGGCAAGCCTTCCATTTGGGCAAAAATTTGCCCAAAATCTGTTCTTTGAATTAGCAGAAGCTCTTCCAAAGCTTTCTCTTTGGCTCCACTCTCTTCAGCAATAATTACTCTCCTAAAGTGGTCTATTCTATCGGGTTGGAAAAACATGTGCTCCGTTCTACAAAGCCCCACACCTTCGGCTCCAAAGTCTCTCGCTAGCTTCGCATCTTGGGGAGTATCAGCGTTTGCCATGACCTTTAGCCTTTTAGCCAAATCCGTCCAAACCAAGAGTTCTTCGAAATCGCGACCAGGCCTTGGGGCGATAACGGGGAGTTTTCCCGAGAGAACCTCCCCTTCAGTTCCATCCAAGGTAATGTAGTCCCCTTTTCTGAATATTCTATCCCCCACGATAAATTCCTCTCTCACATCACTAATGCTTATGCCACTTGCGCCCACGATACAAGTTTTCCCCATACCGCGAGTCACCACTGCAGCGTGGGATGTTATTCCTCCTGTGGTGGTTAGCACCCCGGCGGCAGCCCTTATTCCCGGGAAATCATCAGCCGAGGTTTTATTTCTAACTAGAATAAAATTATCACCACCTACGCGGGCGAGCTGAGCCAGCTCCTCTGGGTCAAATATTATCTTCCCCGAAGCAACCCCTGGGGAAGCGGGAAGACCCGTAGCAATGACTTCTTTTTCCGCTGCAGGGTCCAGAGTAGGATGTAATAGTTGCTCTATATCCTCTGGAGCGATATAATGGAGAGCCTCCTTTCTGCTAATTAATTTTTCCCTCACCATATCAATAGCAATTTTAACACCTGCTTGAGCTGTTCTTTTTCCCACCCTGGTTTGTAAGATCCACAATTTTCCATCTTGGATGGTAAATTCAATATCCTGTAAATCTTTAAAGTGTCGTTCCAGTCTCTGAGAAATGTCCGAGAGCTCTTGGTAGCATTGAGGCATAAGTTCTGCTAAATCGCTTATCGGTTGAGGAGTTCTAATGCCTGCTACTATATCCTCGCCTTGAGCATTGCACATAAATTCTCCAAAAAGCTTCTTTTCCCCTGTTGATGGATCTCGAGAGAAAACAACTCCAGCACCACTTCTGCTTCCCATATTCCCAAAAACCATAGTTTGAATATTCACTGCTGTGCCCCACTCTGGGGGAATATCGTTAGCCTTTCTATATGCTATGGCTCTGGGTGTATTCCAGGACTGGAAGACAGCCGAGATAGCTCCCCAAAGTTGCATATAGGGGTCAGAGGGACACTCTTTACCCGTAACTTCTTTTATTTCGTTTTTCATCCTTTCTATTAGATTCTTGAGGCCGTCAGCTGAGAGCTCAGTATCTAGTGTAAGGCCCTTCCTCTCCTTTTCATCCTCCAAGAGTTTCTCGAAGACTTCCCCTTGCATTCCCATCACTATTTTGCCATACATTTGGATAAATCTGCGGTAGCTGTCGTAGGCAAATCTTTCGTTACTCGTACTTTTTGCTAAGCCGCGAACAGTATTTTCATTTAAGCCTACGTTGAGTATGGTGTCCATCATACCTGGCATGGATATCCTAGCGCCAGAGCGGACAGAAAGAAGTAAGGGATTTCCTTCATCGCCAAATTTTGCCCCCATAATTTTTTCTATTTTGGCCAAATTCTCCTCTATTTGATGTTCCAATTCTTTGAGATAGCTCTTATTATTATAAAAGTAAAAGTTACACACCTCAGATGTAATGGTAAATCCAGGAGGAACTGGGATTCCCATCCTTGACATCTCGGCAAGATTAGCTCCCTTACCCCCTAAAATATCCTTTAGCTCTGCTTTTCCATCCGCTGTGCCACCACCAAAAAAGTAAACGTATTTCGTTTCCATTTTTATCCCCTCTATTCAGTCTTTGATTTTAGACACCAATTGTATATTGTAACACTTGCTGCTGTCAGAGAAGAACAAAGTCCGATTAATGCCAAGCCTGCGAAACCATCATCTAGGGACGCGAATCTTTTCTTGCAACCTTGGCAATATATCTTATGAGCCAAGCCGCGAGCAGCACCACTGCTTAAAGCTAAGCCAATTTTTGGTCTTTCACGCATTGAAGTCTCCCGCAATCTTTGAGTGCATAATCTACAGCAGCCTTGGCATGTATTGCTGTGGTATCAAAAAGGGGAACTGAGCAATCCTCTTGCTTTATCAAAAGAGGTAGTTCAGTGCAGCCTAAAATAATTCCCTGAGCGCTATTAGCAACAAGATTTTTCATAATTATTTTTAGCTGCTCTCTGGATGAGTCCTTTATCTTCCCTAGGCACAATTCCTTAAAAATTACATTGTGGATTACCTGGCGAGCAGCTTCATTGGGAATTACAACATCGAGATTGTATTTCCCTTTTAGACGCCCCTTATAAAAATCCTCCTCCATAGTAAATGTAGAACCTAAAAGGCCAACTTTGTTAAAACCGAGCGGAATAATCTTCTCGGCAGTAGCATCAGCGATATGCAGTAGGGGAATGTTTATATTTGCAGCTACATCATCTGCCATTTTGTGCATGGTATTAGTGCAAATTAGAACAAAATCTGCGCCGCCTCTTTCTACCCTTTTAGCCGCATCTATCATTAAATCTGTCGCTTCATCCCACCTTGCTTCCTGCTGAAATCTGCCAACTTCGGCGAATTCGACGCTATACATTACAATTTTTGCCGAATGAAGCCCGCCCAATCTTTCCTTTACAGCTTCATTTATGATCCGATAATACTCTGCTGTTGATTCCCAGCTCATACCTCCAATAAGCCCAATTGTTTTCATAGTGATTCTCCTTTCAAACAAGCAACGCGCCTAAAGTCTTCAGGCCTTGCAAGAAGTGAGCCACAAAGCCGTGCTAAGTAGAGTGCCGACTGACCCCTTTATGGCTTGATATTGAAAGCATAAAGAAAGAAATTATCAGTCATCGCCTCTGGATTAATTTTAAGATTTTTGCACATTGCTTTGAACAAATCCAGAAGCTTCTGGTCTGTAAGAGCCGGATTCTTCCGAGGACTTATGATAACTTCGAAAAATGCTTTTAGGGCAAGTAGCACATCCTGCGAATCGTAGAATATGATAAAAACTTGGTTTGGAGCTTCTGTGAACTTTTGCCCTCGTACATCATTACGATTCCCCAAAAGCTGCTGAAGCACCTGAAGCTTTGCTCGCCTGATTTCATTTTAATGATCCTTCTCTCCTTTTTCAAGCGACCAATTGTGTATAACATTCGCATAAACGCACTTTTGGTCTTTAACTCAACTTTGGCGGAGGGGGCCGGATTCGACCCCATGGTCGCTAAAGGCGATACGCGCTCTCCAGGCGCGCCTGATAGGCTACTCCAGCACCTCTCCTATGCCCTTTTTGTCTCACCTCTTCTTAATTCGTATCTTCCGTGGTTCTATAATAATTAAGTTTCCCCTGAAGTCATCTTCCGAAAGATCCTCAAATCTTTGTAGAAGCTGGCGGTTTATCTCTATGGATGGCATTTCGTTAGGAAAGTGCACAACGACAATCCCGAAATGCCTGCCCAATGGAAACCGCAAGATATTACCAAAAGCTTTATCCCCTGTAAGAATTACTGCCCCTTCACTTTGTGCAAACTCATAAATCCTCTCATCCTCTGCTCCTCGAAGCCCGTAATCCCGGATGTCTTTTACATCATATCCGTGCCTCTCAAGAGTTGCTCCTGTGGAGCGGGGCATATCCTCATCGATCACAAATTTTGGCATTTTATCCTGCTGCCTTGATCTCTTCGCTGGACAGGGTCTTAGCAGCATAGTCAAGGACAGCTAATATATCCTCGTGAGCGATTTCGTACTCAGCCATAACCTCTTCGTAGGTCATCCCTCCGGCAAGTTTGCCAATAACAAGGTCTACTGGGACACGTGTCCCGCTAATCACAGGCTTACCAAAACGAATTTTCTCATCTACGCTAATCCTTGGGGCTATTTCCATGGTGTTCCTCCTTTGACCATAATTCTTTATATCACTTTCTTCTCTAATTCAACTTGGCGGAGAGGGTGGGATACGAACCCACGGTCGCCAGAGGCGACACGCGCTCTCCAGGCGCGCCTGATAGACCACTCCAGCACCTCTCCAGCTATATGTTGTTTAGGTGTTATTTGGCTCTAGCTCCTTTATGATTCCACTTACCTTTACTTTTAAAGCAGGTATGTCTTGCTTCACTGTATTCCAAACGGCGTCTATGTCCACGCCAAAATAATCATGGATAAGCTTGTCTCTCGTTCCTGCCATCCTCTTCCAAGGTATATCTGGATATTTTTCCTTGAATTCTTGAGTTAACCTCTTAGTAGCCTCTCCTATTATTTCAATCTCTCTCATCACACCAGCTTGAACCAAATTACTATCCATAAAATCTTTATATTTTACTTCCTTGGTATATTCTTCGATTCGATTTATAGCATCGAAAATATGCCTTAGATATACATAATTGTCCTTCCTCATTCGTGAATGACCACCATTTCTTTCTTTATCCTGTCAACTAAATAGGGGCTTATGGATTTTTCGGTTAGCAAATCCACCTTTATACTTAACGCTTCGGATAGTTCCTGTTCTATTCCTACAATATCAAGAAGAGTTTTCCCTTCCGAAAATTCAACAATAATATCTATATCACTTTCTGGATTTGCTTCACCTCTGGCATAAGATCCAAAAATACTTATTTTCTTTGCTCCATAGCTTGCGAGGATTGAAGTCACCTTTTTAAATATTATATTTGCTGTAATTTCGCCTTTGTTCATCTTTTCTTCTGTCCCAAGGTTTCTCCTTCTGTGTAGATAGAGTATCCTAGAGCCCTTGCCCCGTATCCTCCCTCCGCTGATTCTTCAACAAGAAAGATTGTTTCTTTATCCACCTTCACCTACCTCCTTAATTCCCTAAGTTGGCGGAGAGGGTGGGATTCGAACCCACGAGACATTAGTTGCCCACCGCTTTTCGAGAGCGGCACCATCAACCACTCGGTCACCTCTCCTTAGTTATTAATGATTATATCATCTTTTGTTCAACGTGCCGAAGATGTATGACCTTAGGCTAGGCTGAAATTAAGGTAAACCCCGAGAAAGAATAAAACTATAGGTACAATTCCACCAGCTTAGCCTGAGGCAGTGTGGAGCAAAAAGACGCGGTTCATTGTCACATGCTTTTGAGAAGAATATTGTGGTGCTCATTGACAGGGGATTCAGATGGTGTATAGCGTGGTTGCTCAGATAGGGTGTTTAGGGACTTCCCAAATTGGGGGTGTTTTGTTATCATAGGCAGGTAAGCTTTAGGATGAGTCTTCCCCAATCAGGTAACAAAACCCAGGGAAATTATGCCGATAGTTATCTGTGCCGTGAAAAACCCTGCTTTTCACAACCTCATTAATTAAGAACGGGAGATTAAACCTGTGGAGCCGATACAGCTAATAGCCTTGATTATCTTCCTTGTAACCATCGGCTTGATTATTTGGGGGAAGGTAGATAGGGTTGGTATTGGTATCATTGGTGTGGTGCTGATGGTATTGTTTGGCGTGATGAAAGAAACGGAAGCGTTTATGTTTGTAGACTGGAATGTCATTGCTATTCTTTTTGGTATCTGGATAATTGCCATTTATTTTGGGAAAACAGGGATACCTGAGTACCTAGCTGTAATTATGTTAATGGTTTCACGTAATAATATAGCCCTATTCCTAATTCTTCTGGGGGTTATTTCGGCTTTCATTTCTATGTTTGTGGACAATGTGGTTGTGATATTGATAATGGCGCCTGCGATTCTATATGTCACCAAAAAAATGAAACTGCCTTCTTTCCCTTTCATTATCTTTATAGGATTGTCTGCCAATTTTATGGGCACCGCCTTATTACTGGGCGACTTGCCACCTCAAATGCTTCATTCCGTTGCTGGAATAGAATTTCCCGAATTCATCTGGCAAATGGGAAGACCTTCATCCTTCCCCATCCTGACCGCGACATTCATGCTGACTGCCTTTTTATTCTATCAGTTCAAATTTAAAAAGATGTATGCTGGGAGATCCATTAATAATACTGCTATTGGAGAAATAGCCGTTGCTAATCCAATGGAGCACATAAAAAATAGAAAGTTTGCTGCAGTAGTAATGGCAGTTTTCTGTGCTACTATTCTAGGCATGGCCTTGCGTCCGCTTACTGGTTTATATTTAGGATTTATCGCCGTTTCTGGGGCCTTTACATTAGTCCTGATAATGGAAATATTCCAGAAGAAACTGGGAAATCCCAGCTTTAAGGAAGTAATCGGTGAGTTGGACTGGAGGGCTCTGTTATTCTATGTAACGCTTTTCATATTGGTTGGTGCGATTAACCATGTGGGACTAATCAAAATGATTGCCAATTCTATGGCATCTTATGTCCAGGGTAGCTACATTCTCAGCGCCACAATTCTTTACTGGGTAACGGCTCTTACTGTGGGCGTTGTGGAGCATGATGCCTATATCCTCGCCTTTTTATATATAATTCGGGACCTTGCCGCATCAGCCAATATCAACCCCTGGCCCTTGTGGTGGACAGTACTATGGGCAGGGACCTTGGGAAGCAATCTGACTGTAGCCGGTGCCCCAGCCCTTTTCGTAGCCCTGAACATTTGTGAAAAAGAGGACTCTTGTAAAATAGGTTTGAAGCAATTTTTCAGTTATACTATACCTTTTGTGGTGATAACCCTAGCAATTTGTTTCGTCCTTGGGCTAGTTATTTGGATTGTCCCTTTCACTCTTTGAAAATTTGGGTGTGCCCAACTCTGATTAAGACCTGCCCTAATGGTACTGTTAGTAATTTTTGGTGCTACCGGTAAACAATTGGGAGGGTGGGGTGCTTCTTGCCATATATAGAATCTATCTGACACTAATGTTCCTACTATAGTTGGTATGCTCTGGTTTTGCTCGGGCTTTATATCTTTGGCGCCTATATGCTTTATTTACCTCAAATATAGGCTTGAGGTAAGCCCCTGTGGTTGTGTCTCCTGGAGCGATGTTGTGTGAAGTCTTAGCAATGCTCAGGTCATCCAAAAGTGTTGATTAAATCACCTTGGAGTGCTAAACTGCGTTCGTGGCCCCTGTAGCTCAGAGGATAGAGCGCTGGCCTCCGGAGCCAGATGCAAGGGTTCGAGTCCCTTCAGGGGTACATTCTTAACTAAAGGAGGTGTTTATGATATGGCGCAACTAAAAAGAGATCCAATTGGGATAAGGTGGCATGGGCGAGGTGGGCAAGGTGCAGTAACCGCAAGCAAGATCTTAGCAGAGGCAGGGAGATTTGAAGATAAGTATTTTTTGGGCTTGCCTGATTATGGAGCAGAGCGTGCCGGAGCCGCTATGCGCTCCTTTACCACAGTAAGCACCAAGCCGATAAGAGCCCTTTGTGAGCTCGCTGAACCTGATGCGGTAGTAGTGCTTGATTCTACACTTCTTGACGAAGTCAATGTGGTAGCTGGGCTTAAGGAGGATGGGGTGTTTGTGATCAATACCACTGAATCTCCGACTAATATTCGTTCTAAGCTAGGCTATAAGGGGAAAATATATGCTGTTGACGCTACTTCCATTTCTATAGAAAACTTAGGCAAAAGTATCCCCAACATTCCTATGCTTGGCGCTCTAGCTCGGGGTGTCGAAGTAGTAAGCAAAGAGAATTTGGTTAAAATGATTAGAGAATCACTCAGCAGTAAATTTAAGGAAGCAGTTGTTGTGGGAAATGTGAAAGCTTTTGAGAAAGCTTATGAGACTGTTCAAGCGGGCTAAAAATCTTTTGGAAGGAAAGTGCAAATGCGGTTAAAAAGTTGGAAAGAATTAGAGACAGGTGTGGTAATTCTCGAACCAGGTAACTCGGTACTGTATCGGACGGGCACATGGCGTACTTTTCGACCAATAATTGACATGGAGAAGTGCACTCACTGTATGTTTTGCTGGCTTTATTGCCCAGATGGCAGCATTTTAGTTAAAGATAGTAAAGTGATAGGGATTGATTATGAACACTGCAAAGGTTGTGGTATTTGTGCCCGTGAGTGCCCTAGGAAAGCGGTCACCATGGTAGAAGAAGTTAAAGCAAGAATGGAGGAGGCAAAATAATGGCTGAAGTTATGGTAAGTAAGGCTGAAGTTAAAGCTCTCGAAGGTGATAAGGCGGTGGCTGAAGCTATGCGTCAGATAAATCCTGATGTTGTGGCTGCTTATCCTGTTACCCCTCAAACTGAGATTGTTATGGAGTTCAGTCAATTCGTCGCCGAAGGCTTAGTAGATACTGAGTTCATCCCTGTGGAAAGCGAGTTTGCTGCCATGAGCTCCTGTATAGGGGCTTCTTGTGCTGGTGCTCGAGCCATGTCGGCTACCTGTGGACCGGGATTAGAGCTTATGTGGGAGATGTTCTGGGTTGCTTCAGGGCTTCGCTGTCCTATTGTGATGGCAGTGGTTAATAGGTCTCATGCCGCTCCCCTTAATATACTTACAGACCAGACCGATATGATGGGATCTCGTGATACAGGCTGGGTTCAAATCTATGCCGAAAACCATCAAGAAGTTTATGATAACTTCATTCAGGCGGTACGCATAGCAGAGCACCCCGATATTCTCCTACCGATAATGTGTGGTCATGCTGGCTTTGTTTTAGGGCATACCTTGGGTCGAGTTGAAGTCTTACCCGATGAGGTGGTAAAGAATTTTGTTGGAGAGTATAAACCTCTTTATTCCCTCTTAGATATAGAACATCCTAAAACTTTTGGAGCTTACGACCACTGGGATTATTTCTTCGAACACAGACGTCAGGTATTCGAAGCAATAAATAACGCCTTAAGAGTTATCCCGGAGATTGGGCAGGAATATGGCAAAATTAGCGGGAGGTATTACGGATTAGTTGAGCCTTACAGGCTTGATGATGCCGATGTGGTGATTATGATCATAGGTTCAGGGGCAGGTGCCTGCCGGGAAGCCGTGGATGAGATGCGAGAAAAAGGCACAAAGGCAGGGATGCTTAAAGTTCGTTGCTTCCGTCCCTTCCCAGCCGAGGAAGTGGTAAAGGCCCTTAAGGATAAAAAGGCAGTGGCAGTGATGGATAGATGCGCTTGCTTTGGTGCTGAGGGAGGTCCTTTATTTATCGAGACCGGCGCCGCCTTCTTCAATCGTGGTCTACCCATGAAGCTCATCGATTACTTTTATGGCTTAGGTGGTCGGGACACCGTTCCCTCTGAATTTTGTGATATCTTCTATGAACTATCTCAAATTGCCGAGACCGGTGAGATTAAGCCGCCGCTCGTTAGATATCTTGCCGTTAGAGAGTAAGGAGGTAACATGGCAATAAAGTTAAAGGAGATATGTAATCAGGAAGATAAAATAGCGCCGGGGCACAGGGCCTGTCATGGATGTCCAGAAACCATTATCGTTCGACAGGTATTGCACACAATAACTGCAATGGGTAAGCCAGTAATAACGTCTTGCCCCACTGGCTGTCTGGAGGTTTGTACTTCCCCTTATCCTCAGACTGCTTGGCGAGTTCCTTGGATTCACAATGCTTTTGAGAACGCTTCCAGCACATTGGCTGCTGCCTGGTCGACTTACAAGCATTTTGTCAAACTAGGCAAGATGGAAGACCGCGACGTCAAATTTGTGATTTTCGGGGGAGATGGAGCTACCTATGATATCGGGCTCCAGTTTATAAGTGGGGTTATAGAGCGAGGCCAGCATATACTTTATGTTTGTCTTAATAACGAGGCTTATATGAATACTGGGATTCAGCGCAGCGGGGCAACCCCCCTCGGTGCTTGGACTACCACCACCCCGGTGGGAAAGGTCGTGCCGGGCAAGACAGAACACCGCAAAGATGTTGTTGGTATGTTTGTTGCTAATGGTATTCCTTACGCTGCTCAGGCAGCACCACATGCCTGGCGTGACCTAATGACTAAGGTTCAGAAAGCAGTTTCAATTGAGGGTCCCTCCTACATTGATGTAATAGCACCTTGCCCTCGTGGCTGGCGTTTCCCTATTGACCAGACCATCTATCTGTCTCGACTTGCCGTTGACACTTGCATGTGGCCGCTTTATGAAGTTGAGAATGGTAAATATAGGATAACCACAAGGCCTCTGGAGAAAAAGCCGGTAATAGAATATTTGAAGGCGCAAGGGAGATTTGGGCATTTACTTCTCCCTGAAAACAAGCACATAGCTGATGAACTGCAGAGGAAAGTGGACCAGGATTGGGAGGAATTGCAGAAGCGAGCAAAGTGAGATTTAACCCTGAAAGTTTTGGAGCTTGGAATTTAGGATTTGTGATTTAAGTTAGCGGGGTGTAGCGCAGCGGCTAGCGCGCATGGTTTGGGACCATGAGGTCGGAGGTTCAAATCCTCTCACCCCGACCATAAATAGAAGATAAGAGGCTTAGCCCTCATGGCCCACTAGGAGGGCTAAATTTAAATAGAGCTGTATTGGACAGGGCCTATTGGCATTTTCCTTCTGTGTTTAGGTGGCATGCTCTATCTGCTCACTAAAGCTGATGTAATGTTCTTCTTAAATACAGTGGGGCACCATGATGTCGAAGCAACTTGAATGAATATGCTGCGCTACAGATATTGCGATGTGCCTCTTGATGAGATAATTGTGTTGAGCAAGAGCTAATATAAAATCTCAGCGTTTTGCTGAGGGAAGATAATAGAGAGGCTACAGATGGGGCTAGCGAAGAAAATATTGCAAGGTGATGTGAGGGCAACAGCGAAATTAATGAGAGATGTTGAAGATGGGTTGCCCGGTATCACAGAAGAATTAAAAATTCTTTATCCTCATACCGGGGGGGCTCATATCATTGGCATTACAGGCTCCCCAGGTTCAGGGAAAAGCACCCTGGTAGATGTGCTGGTAGATACTTTCAGGAGTAAAGGCAGGACTGTTGGTGTTGTTGCTATTGATCCTTCAAGTCCCTTTAGTGGTGGAGCGGTGCTAGGGGACAGAGTAAGGATGCAGAGACATGCTATGGATGAAGGTGTCTTTATCAGGAGTCTGGCTACAAGAGGTTGGCACGGTGGGTTATCTAGGGCTGCAGCTACTGTTATTAATATTATGGATGCCATGGGGAAAAATGTTATATTAGTGGAAACTGTGGGTGTGGGACAAGCTGAAGTTGACATAATGAGTCTTGCTCATACTTCTATCGTAGTGTTAGTACCCGGATTGGGGGATTGGGTTCAGACCATTAAAGCTGGCATCTTGGAAATAGCAGATATCTTCGTTATAAACAAAGCGGATAAAGAGGGTGCTAGTGAGCTAGCGGTTGACCTGCAAGCAATGCTCCGGCTGAACGCTTATCCTGCTGAGGCGTGGAGGCCGAAGATACTTTTGACTGAGGCGATCAATGAGAAAGGGGTTGATAAGCTGGTAGAGGAAATTTACCGGCACGGAGAATTTATTGCTGCCAGTGGAAGATATGATGCACACCTTAAGGACAAGGTGAAACTGGAGCTAATGGAAGTGCTCAAAGGTTCCCTGATGGATCGTGTCTCTCAAATGATTAACAAGGATGACTATCTACAAAGGTTAGTAGATGATTTAGCGAACCGAAGGACTGACCCCTACTCGGCGGCCTCAGAAATCATAGAAAAGCTGCTGCGGACGTTGGATTAAATCTTGCTAGAAGGATTCAATTTGCCTGAGGAAAAGAGGACTACCAAGGAAATTTTGCAGGCTAAGTTAGCCGACCAAGAACGTATTCCCTTGTATAATTCTGAAGCTCTTGAGAAATTGCGTGAGGAGTTTGACCAATGGAAGAATACGGTAGTTGGTAAGCAGGACCGGGAGAATTGGTATGCAACTCCTCATACAATCATAGGCTCTGAAATACCCAGGGAAATGCTGTATACACCACTCAATAATCCTGGTTTTGATTGTATGCAGGATTTAGGTAATTCGGGGCAGGAGCCCTTCACCAGGGGTATACATGCCAATATGTATCGTGGTAGGGAATTTACCATGCGCCAGCTCACCGGTTTTGGTGGGCCTGAAGATACCAACAAGAGAATGAAATTCATGTTGGAGCATGGTGCTACAGGGCTGAATCCCCTTTTTGACCTTCCTACAATTCAGATGTATGACTCGGATGATCCTATATCTGAGGGTCAAGTTGGCATGTCAGGGGTTGCCATCGACTCGGTGGAAGATATGGACTTGCTATTTAAGGACATACCTCTTGACGAGGTAACAGTTTCGTTGGTTACTCATTACCCATCAAATACTGCCATATTATTTCCCATGTACCTAGCATTGGCTGAGCGAAGGGGAATCCCTTGGAATAAATTACGTGGCAGTGTGCAGAATGATATAACTTTAGAGGAAGTAGTTCGCAGTGGCCCAGAATATATACCCCCTCAAGACTGTTTCAGGATACAATGCGACAATATAGAATTCATCAGGCAAAATGTGCCTCAATGGAATTTTGTCACCTATAATGGCTATAACCTACGGGAGTTCGGTACGTCTGGCATTACAGAGATGGCGGCAGCTGTAGCCAACGCTATTGGAAGCATTGAAGATATGATAAAAAGAGGACATGATGTTGATTGGGTGGCGGAGAGAGTAGCATTTTTCTGGTCTCCTGCCAGTGATTTCTTCGAGGAAGTTGCCAGAATAAGAGCGGTGAGGAGGCTGTGGTACAGGATAATGAAATATAGGTTTAATGCTAAGAGCACCAGGTCTATGTGGATGAGGTGTCACGTTCAGACATCTGGTGTTTCGCTAATGAGACAAGAACCTTTGAATAATATTATCAGGGCTGCTTACCATGCTTTGGCTAGCGTATTTGGAGGGGTTCAGTCCTTGCATGTGGATTCCTATGACGAGGCTTACTCTGTGCCTACAGAGGAGGCAGCGTTGCTATCACTGCGAACCCAGCAGATTATTCAGGCGGAGACTGGAGTTACTGAGGTGGTTGACCCGCTGGGAGGCTCTTTTTATGTGGAGGCCTTGACCAATGATATAGAAGGAAGGATTCTTGATGAGGTGGATGAGATTGAGAAGATGGGTGGTTATGTCGCCGCTATAGAAAAAGGTTGGCTGCATAGGAAGATTGCTGACCATTTCTATCGGGAACAAAGCATGGTTGAAAGGGGCGATATAAAACTGGTGGGGTATAACATATATAAGGCTCTTGGTGGGGTGCCTCCTATAGAAGTCTTTCAGTATCCAGAAGGCGTAGAGGAGAGGCAAAAGGCAAGATTGGCAGGATTAAGGAAGCGAAGGGATAATGAGAAAGTAGGCAATGCTCTTGCTGCACTTGGAGAAGCTTGTAAGAGAAAAAAGAATATATTGCCCTACACCGTTGAGTGTGCCAGGGTTGGTTGCTCGGAGGGCGAGATATTCAGGGTATTTAAGAAAGCTTATGGTCTATGGAAACCGCCTATGCTCTGGTAGTACAGATGCTAAGATTCGTTTATTTCCCGGCTAATCCTGGATAAAATAGGGAGGTTTTAGTAAGATGGAAGGCAGAGTCAAGGTATTATTGTCGAAACTTGGACTGGATGTCCACAATAGAGGAATTATTACCGTGGCGAAAGCGTTGAGGGATGCGGGTATGGAGGTGATTTACTTAGGTAATTCTCTTCCAGAAGAAATAATTAAGGCGGCTATCCAAGAAGATGTTGATGTCATTGGAGTAAGTTCGTTAGGAGGAGCGCATCTTACACTTGGTAGTAAGCTTATTGAGGGAGCCAAGCGGGAGGGAATCAAAGACCGTGTGATGTTTACCATTGGGGGTGTTTTTTCCTCGACTGATGCTGAGAAACTGCAGCAGATAGGGTTTGATGAAGTATTCGAGCCTGGAGCGACTAGGGAAGAGATAGTCTCGTCTATACTTGAGTTCATATCTAGTAAAGCTGGGAGATAATTTTGAGCTTTTATTTCTCTTTTAGTGCTGTGCTATGTTTAGCACTTCTACTAATGGAATCCTGATTTGCGTTGTTATTTCACCAATGTTTACTACTAACAATCATTAAGCTATTGATGTGCCATACATTCTCGATCGTAGTCGGCGAGGCATGTGTCCCATGGAGAAATTATCTCTCCAATAAAAGTCCTGAGGAGTTTTATGAGTTAATGAGACTCCGGTTAATATCGTGGAATGGCATCGCTGCCAAATTTCAGCGGCCATGAAGGTGCTATGAGTCAAAATTATATATGATATACTGGCCTAGGGTCGGTATATAACAAGATTATTTGCCTTCTTAAAGTTTTGCCAGGGCAGAGTAGCTGAATAAGGAAGCCTTTTATGTTAAAGCAATGGCCGCCGGAATATGATTCTTCTTATATCCCCTCCCCAGATTCCAAGTTTTGGAGTAAGGAGCTGGAGACCATGGATCCAGAGGAGAGGGAGCAAAAGGTAATCTTGCCCAAACTCCAGTCACAGCTTAAGTATGCCTATGAAAGGTCCCTTCTATATAGTAGGAAATGGGATAAAGCTGGAATAAAACCGGAGGATATTAGATCCCTGGAGGATTTTGAGCAGATTCCCTTTTTAACCAAGGAGGAAATTCGCCAGGATCAGAGGGAAAATCCTCCTTTTGGTAGCAATTTATGTATTTCTTTGAAGGATCTTGGGAGAGTGCAGGGGACATCCGGGACAACAGGCAAACCCACAGCTTTTGGCATTGGTAAAGGAGATATGGCGCGTATTGCTGAAGCCCATGCCAGAATAATGTGGGCGATGGGGGTACGTCAGGAGGATATAGTTTTTATTGGCTCCTTCTTTAGTCTCTATTGGGGAAGCTGGGGAGCATTGGTGGGGACTGAGCGCCTGGGAGCTGCTGCCTTTCCATTTGGTGCCGGCGTACCAGGGCAGACAGATAGAGCAATTGACTGGATGAAAGAAGTGAAGCCTACTGTTTTTTATGGAACGCCTTCTTACAGCCTTTATATTGCTGAAAAGGCTAAAGCCAAGGGATTAGACCCTGCCAAAGATTTTAATTTTCGTATCCTTTTCTTCTCAGGAGAACCAGGGGCAGGTATTCCATCGACAAAAAAACGAATTGAAGAAACTTATGGTGGAATTTGTGTTGACTCAGGTTCTACTGCAGAGATGGCTCCTTGGATGACCAACGGTGAGTGTGAATATAGGCAGGGGATGCATCTCTGGCAGGATATTGTTTATGCGGAATTGGTGGATCCAGTTACAAAAGGGGGGGTCCCTGATGGTAAGGAGGGCGCTACTGTTTATACCCATTTGGAACGCACCTCACAGCCTATGATTCGTTTCTGGGCGGGTGACATTGCTACATGGACTAACGCCCCCTGTCCCTGTGGGCGAACTTATCCTCGACTGCCCAGGGGAATATATGGGAGGGCGGATGATATGTTTGTCGTGAGAGGAGAGAATGTGTATCCCAGCGCAATAGAAGATGTGATTAGGGAGGTCGGGGGATTTGGTGATGAATACCGAATCATTATTACTAGAGAGAAGACTATGGACGAGCTTGTCGTTCAGGCAGAATATGCCCGAGATGTGGATACCGGACTTGTTCCCCAATTGAAGAGGAAACTCGAGGGCGAATTGAAAGCACGTGGGCTTCGGACAGTGGTTCAGATGGTGGCCCCGGGCACCTTGGAAAGAACCGAATTTAAGGCGAAAAGAGTTATAGATAAGCGTGGTTTATATGAAGAGCTCAGCAGGCTGGGATAGAAAGACAATTCTCTTTTCTTCTAATAAGGTGAAGCCAGTCTCACCATGCACATTTCATAAAAGCCCATTGAACCCTTCGCTCTCCTGTCATTCTGAGCGTAGCGAAGAATCTCATAGCGCTCAGGGTAAACTTTACAGGATAGGAGGTTAAAAGGGATGCTGGAAGTATCAGGTGCGGTTGCTGTAATTACTGGAGGTGCTAGTGGTATTGGCGAGAGTGTGGCGAAGCTGTGGGTCAAAGGAGGAGGGAAGGTTGTTCTGGCTGATGTTGTGCCCGAAACCCTTGGGCGAGTGGAAAGTGAGATACGAGAGATGGGAGGAGAAGTAGCGGCTACTATTTGTGATGTAATCAAAGAAGAAAACAATCATGCCCTGGCTCATCTGGCTGTGGAGAAATTTGGAGCTATCAACTTAGTTCTCCCTTGCGCTGGTATTATAAAGGATGGTCTTTTGCTTTCCATTGACCGGGAAACCAAGAAAGTGACAAAGAAGATGTCACTGGCTCAATTCCAGTCAGTCATAGATATCAATCTCACTGGCGTTTTCTTGACTGTGAGGGAGTGTGCTGAACAGATGATTAACCTGGGCTGCAAGGGGTTAATATGTCTGGTTTCTTCCACTGGTTCTCTAGGGACGGCTGGGCAGATCAATTACTCGTCGAGTAAAGCTGCCATGTCGGTGATGCCTAAGGTGATTACAGCCGAGTTTTTCAGGAGGAATGTGGCTGATAGAATTCGCTGTGTGGCAATAGCGCCGGGTTATGTGGGCACGCCTATGGTTAAGGGAATGAACCAGAAAGCTCTGGATAAGATTTTGGAGCAAGTACCTATTGGTCGTTTGATAGAGCCTGAGGAAGTGGCTTCTCTGGTAATTGAGCTTTACCGTAACGAGGCTCTGGCTGGAGAGGTGTTCTATATTCATGGGGGATTACGCTTGGGCTCAAGGGGTTAGAAATCCGGGGCAGCGATTTTAGAGTATTCTAGCCCAAAAGGAAGCCCAGTTTTATGGGAAAATAAGGCATGGAATAATAGCCTGGTTTGGCTACAATAGAAAGATGTCACCAGAAAAGAAGTATTAAGGAAAGGAAGTGAAAGAAGTAGTCGTTGTTAGTGGTGCCAGGACTGCCGTAGGAGCTTTCGGTGGTTCTTTGAAGGATGTGTCAGCGGTAAAACTGGGTAGCGTGGCGATTAAGGAAGCGCTCAGACGAGTAGGTTTAAGGCCAGAGCCCAGCAAGGAGCTTCTGGATTATGGCCCTGATGCTCTTAAAGGCGATGGGATGATAGAACTGGAGAGGAAATACTATGATTGGGAATCTTCTCTACGTACGGTTCAGGTTGATGAGGTAATTATGGGGAACGTTCTTCAGGGGGGTCAGGGGCAAAATGTAGCTCGCCAGGCAGCTATTTATGCTGGGATCCCTAAAGAAACACCTGCCTTCACAGTGAATAAAGTTTGTGCCTCAGGGCTAAAAGCCATCACCTTAGGGGCTGAGGCTATTATGCTGGGTGAAGCAGATATTGTGGTTGCCGGGGGAATGGAATGTATGAGCCATAGTCCTTATGTCCTTCCTAAAGCTCGCTGGGGTTATCGGATGGATGTTGAAGCCAAGGGGGAGTTGATAGACCTTATGGTATTCGATGGATTGTGGGAGATATTTTATGGCTATCACATGGGAAACACCGTGGAGGAAATCGCTAATAAATATGGGTTCACCCGAGAAGAGCAGGATGAGATTGGCTTCCTTAGCCACCAACGAGCTCGGACAGCTATAAAGGATGGCCTGTTTAAGGATGAAATTGTTCCTGTTTTTGTTCCACAGCGAGAAGGGCCGCCTGTTATATTTGATACTGATGAGCGTCCTATGGATACCACCCTTGAGAAGATGGCTAAGCTTCCTCCAGCATTTCGCCAGGATGGCACAGTTACTGCGGGCAATTCTTCGGGGATAAATGATGCTGGAGCGGCAGTAGTGCTAATGTCGAAGGAGAAAGCCGGGGAATTAGGGCTGGAGCCTATGGCAACCCTTACAGCATGGGCTTCAGGTGGAACTGATCCCAATTATATGGGAATGGGCCCTGTTCCTGCAGTGAGGAAAGTGTTCAAAAAGACAGGGCTTACCAACAAGGATCTCGATGTTATTGAGCTTAATGAGGCTTTTGCAGCTCAGACATTAGGTTGCATGAAAGAGCTTGGCTGGAGCTTTGATCACATTAACCCTCATGGTAGCGGCATATCTATGGGGCATCCTATTGGTTGTACTGGAGCCAGAATAGCGGTCACCATTATATATGATATGGTGCATAGGAATTTACACCGCGGGCTGGAAACTATGTGCATTGGTGGTGGCCAGGGGATGGCAGCTATCTGGGAAAGATAGCTATTTCTTTTCCCTGAATCTTAATCAACTAATTTTCAACCTGACTTGATTCCTCTACTCACATCTGTTAGTCTTTTCTAGCAAAGTAGGCAAGCGGTCTCTGCCTTTTGTATAGCTTGTTTTGGGACCATGAGGTCGGAGGTTCAAATCCTCTCACCCCGACCATAAAGGGAAGATAAGAGGCTTAGCTCTCATGGCCCACTAGGAGGGATAAACATAAATAGACGTCATGGTCTTTTCCGTGGAGGGTTCGCAAATGAATAATGTCGCATCAATCAAATTAGAGGCGCCACCAGGGAAATCCCTAAATCCCTGGCTAGTGGGAGTGGCTCCGAATCATCCTCACGTAAAGCGTCTCCGAGAGTAGTTTATCACCTTAGCAGCCTTGCTTACTTTGGACATAACTTGCCACTATAGCGAATATAATCCCGGCGTACTAGAATTTCTTCCAAGTGCCTTTGTATTTTGTCCTTCAATGTGCAGAGGTCATTAAAAAGCTTTTTCATATGACCCATCGTATCACCTTGCATACAATCATCGAATACTTCTTGATATCTCTTCTCATATTCTTTTTGCTTATCTTCATTTGTTTTAACCACTATTACATTCTCGCCATCAACGCAGAGGACCGCAACCACTCGCCCTATCTGGGTTATCGCCTCTTGCCAGCTAAAGTGAAAGGTCCCAGGCTTCTCTCCTGCAAGCGTCAAACCTAAACGCTTGACCATAGGTTTCTCAAATTCTGGCGTCAGCCTTGATCCAGGGTAGGCACAACCCCTAACCCTAAGCTCCAATTTCGTCTCACCCTCCTTCACCAGATCCTCTAGCAATTTCTCACCCAAGTCTATATATTGTGCATGTTTTTCTTTCCAAGCCTCATAATCCGCCCACAACGATTTGAAAGGCAAATGCTCCCCAAGATATTTAAAAAATGGATCCTTCTCCACATTCCTACAGTTTGTTAAAGTATCCTGACCAATTTTGAATGCATCCAGTTTAATACTATCCTTCCACTTTATAATTAGCTCTCTTATCTCAGCCATATGTTCGGCCGTTGCATCTTCTAATCTCCTTTCCCTCACTCGCTCCGTCCTTTCCTCTTCCTCAGCAAGCTCTAAATGACGCTTCACTGTCCTCTGATCCCAAATGCCAAAACTCTCCATTATTTTAGCGTATGTAGCGCCATCTCTATGAAGCCAAAGCATTCTCTTCCTTTGAGATGGTGTTATTCTCCCTGGCATCTTTAAAAAATTACCTTTCCACTTTTTGCAGTTTGATAAGCTTTGAAAATGCTTTATTTTGCATTTTCAGTACACTTCCTAACTTGCCATTTTGTATTTTACCACATTTACGTTTTTTCCGTACCACCTTACGCTATTAACTATCATTTAAAGTATAGCTTGCTTTCGACCAGAGCGGGCTACGCTGTTAGAAGCAATGCGTTGTGGAAATTTTCTGGTGGAACAGAGAGGAGGCGTTGCATAAATATGATGGAGCAAAGAATAGGTACTGTAGATAAGTTAAAGATCGTTTCTTTAGTAGAGGATTCCCCGAGATATGATTCCTACCTTAAAGGTTGCAACGGTATATCCTTTTGGCTTGAAGTAACATCAGGGGATATTCATAGGAATATTCTCTTCGATGTTGGGCCTGTAGCCGAACCAGTTATTTATAACGCAAAAAAACTCAATCTTAAGCTTTCTGAGGTAGACATGATAGTTTTATCACATTGTCATTTTGACCATACTGCCGGTTTAGCTGGCGTTATCCCTGAAATTGGGCATGAAGTCCCGACCTTTGGACACCCTGACATATTTAGACCAAATTTTACTTTAAAACCTGAATTCATGAACTATGCCATGGTTGGTGAAAACAGAAGAGAGAGCATAGAGCAACTTGGGGGTTATTTTATCCTTACAAAGTCGCCTATTGAACCCATTCCTGGCCTTATGGTGACTGGAGAAGTTGAAAGAACTACTGATTTTGAAGAAACCGGCAGTGTGTCCTGCTTCACAATTGATGCCGAAGGTAATCTTGTTCCTGATAACTTGAAAGATGACTATTCCATAGTGATTAACTTAAAGGATAGAGGTATTGTGATTATAACTGGTTGTGGCCATGCGGGGCCAGTTAATATCATTAAGCATTCCATCAAAATCTCCGGTGTAGATAAACTAGAAGGCATAATAGGCGGATTCCACCTTTTACAAGCTGGTCAAGAAAGAATAGACCTTACCATTGAAGAACTTAAAGAATTCAAGCCAAGATGGATTGCCCCCATGCATTGCACCGGTGTGATACCTACAGCTAAGATAGCATTGGCTTTCAAGAGCGAGTTCCGAGAAATACATGCCGGGGATATTATTAATTTACCTTGAGAAATTTTTATGAATTTTATAAGGATAGGAAAATTTAAACTATAAAGGAGGTAAAAGGGGTAGAAATAGAAAAATTTAAACAAGAATAATAATAGAAAGGAGGAAAGAAAGTAATGGAAAAGGGGAAAGGTGGACTTAAGAGAGAAGTAGGGCTAATTGGGCTTATCGCCATAGCAGCAGGTTCAGTTATAGGTGCAGGCCCGATGGTTCTGGCTGGTGGAGCTTCAGCGCTTTGTGGTCCCGCCGTCTGGCTGGCGTATGCTATCATGGCTATACCTCTGATTTTTGTGGCCATTTCCTACGCGGGTGTCGCCTCTGCTATGCCTCTAGAAGGAGGTACATATTATTATCCTTCTAGGATATATTCACCTTTCTGGGGCTTCTTGACAGGCTGGACTAGATGGTTGGGATACATTACGCCAATAGCTGTTACGGCCATAGCCTTTTCGGATCACATCCACACGGTGGCCCCGCTGATTCCTGCAGGGGTGCTCATGGTTGGGTTTATTGGGATTTTCTACATCTTGAATGTGTTGGGCATTAAAATATCATCGATAGCTCAGACGATAATGTTTGGCATACTTGTAGTTGGTCTGCTTGCCTTTGGCTTTAAAGGGCTGACAACACTGAACCCAGAATTTATGACGCCACTGCAACCTTTTGGCTTTAGTGGGACAGTAAAGGCCGCCGCTCTCATCTTTTTCGCCTACGTAGGATTCACGACCGCCGCTGAACTTGGTGAAGAAGTGAAGAATCCCGCGAAAACCCTTCCACGCGGATTAGTGATAAGCATATTGCTTTGCGTTTTCATATACATTATCATGTCCGTTGCTGCTTCTGGAAACCTGCATTGGTCTGAGCAGGCTGCCTCAGCAACACCTATTTATGATGCCGGGAAAGTTGTTTTTCCGGTGGCTGGCGCAACTATTTTCCTGCTGATAGTTCTCATGGCTATTACCACTTCGCAAAATGCTTTTCAACTAGCGTGTTCACGTATACTTTTGACCATGGGGCGGGATAAAGTAATTCCCCAGAAGCTTAGCTCGCTGAATCCGCGTTTCGGGACGCCAATCTGGGCTTTAAGTGCAAGTGTGCTTATTGCTCTAATATTTATAGCTTCCGGGAAAGGTTTGGTATTTGCCTGTTATACCTGTAACCTCAACTTCCTCTTTAGCAAAGCAGCAGTAATGGTGGCTACCATCCTTTTACCGCGGAATAAGCCAGAACTTTATGATAAGGCACCATTTAAACTCAAGGGTGCCATGAACTATGTGCTTCCTATAATTGCCATAGTGGTTTGCGTTATTTTTATGGCATTACAAGAACCAATGGCTATAGTGTGGACTGCAGTCTGGATAGCAATCGGAGGAGGTGTTTATTTCGTACGCAAGAGTCAATTAGCAAAAGAAGGTGTTAAGTTAGAAGACCTTATGAAGCGTATGCCAGAAGAAATGGAATAACGGAGCAAGGCATTATGTAATATGGTGGCCTTGGCCCTTGGCATAATCGTTCAAGTGACATCCCGCTACTAGGGGAGGTGGTGTGTATGAATAGGCATAAATAAGAGCTAGCATCCTATTGCCGCTTGCTTCATTAATCGCTGTTTGCTGGAGTGGTTACCTAATTCAAGCACTGGGAGTTTACTCGGTAGGCCTGAGATTCCTTGCCAAAGTAAAGCCACTAGTATGGCCGGTGAAGATGAAGGAAATGTTGGTCATGTGTTTGGCTACATGCAGTGGTGCGGCAACTTTACCAGTAACCATGAGATGCTGTGAGGAAAATGCCGGGATATCCAAAGAAGTTACCGGTTTTGTGGTGCCAGTAGGGACTACAGTTAACATGGATGGGACAGCATTATACGCAGCTGCTGTGGGAGTATTTCTGGCAAATGCTTTTGGGATTCCACTAGGTTTATCGGGAAATGTGATTATCCTATTTACCGCTCTCATGGCATCAATTGGTACAGCAGCGGTTCCCGGGGCTGGAATGGTCATGACGATGATGGTACTTTCAGCAGTAGGAGTACCACTAGAGGGGATAGCGCTCATTGCAGGTATTGATAGGATACTTGATATGGGGCGAACAGCAGTTAACTGTTATGGTGATACTGTAATCGCCGCAATCATAGCTCGCTCAGAAGGAGAAACATTGCTGCCAGGAATAAACATAGGTAAGTATGCAGCAGCTTCGTGACAAAAGGTTTACCGATGAAAGAATTATAACAGCAGAATAAGGTGAAGCTTCACATCACAACCCTGAGCGAAAATACAGCTGATAGAGGTTATCTCTTGGCTGAGCAGGGATTGAGTATTCTGGTAGAAACAGATGATGTAAACATCTTGTTCGATACTGGAACAAGTATCTCAGCCAGCTATAATGCTGATGTTCTTGGAATTGACCTCAGCAGAATTGATAAGATTGTCTTGAGTCATGGTCACCATGACCACACTGGTGGGCTACGTCAAGTCCTACCAAAAATTGGGAAAGAAGTAGAGATAATAGCTCACCCCGATATATGGGCAGCTAAATACAGCCGCACTCAAGGTCAAAAGGATAGATATAATGGCATACCTTTCCAGCGTCAGGAATTAGAAAGGCTCGGGGCTAACTTTAATCTGACCACAAAGCCAGTAGGGATAACTGATAGCATAATGACCACCGGTGAGATTCCCATGGTAACTGACTTTGAGGAGATAGAACCCGTCTTCTTTGTAAAAGAGAATTCTGACTGGCAGCCTGATAAGCTTCTAGACGACCAGGCGCTCATTATAAATGCCGAGTCAGGATTAATTGTCATTCTCGGTTGTGCTCACCGCGGCCTCATTAATACCCTATATTATGCTCAGCAGCTTACTGGTGTAAAGACAATATATATGGTATTGGGCGGCTCCCATCTTATTCATGCTTCTGAAGAGCGAATACTGTTGACCATCGCTGCTTTAAAAGAATTGAGCGTTCAAAGATTGGGATTGTGCCATTGCACTGGTCTGCCAGCAATTATGCTAATGGCTCACGAGTTTGGGAGCAGGTTTTTCTTTAATAACGCTGGTATTCAGATACATGTGGTGGGCTCTGTCAGGGGAAACAAGGGCTCCGAGGTATGTCGCTCACTTGGAAAGGGGAAAACTCCCTCCCGTGTGCTGCCCTTGGCGTAATCGGGCAAGTGACATCCCACTATGAGGAGAAGAGGAGGTGATGCCTCCTTAAAGTCTTGCAGGCAACCAGCGGGAAACGGCACTGGCCTTGCTTCCGGCCAGACACCTCCTCGTCCCGTGTAGAGTGCCGCTGTAATCGGGGTCCTGGTTGCCCAACACTGAGACAGATGACTTACACATATTTTATAAAATGCAATGTTTGTAGTCGTTCGAACCCTCAACCGAGGGGGAAGCAAGGATCCCAGGGGGTTCAGCAACTCCCTGACTCTTAATCAGCTAATTTCCAGCCTGACTTGATTCCTCTACTCACATCTGTTAGTCTTTTCTAGGAAAGGAGGCAGACGGTCTTCGTCTTTATATAGCTTTTTTTAGGGCTATGAGGTGTGTGGCTGCATCCGCTTACTCCGATGCGGGAGTAACTCAGTGGTAGAGTTCCTGCCTTCCAAGCAGGGTGTCGCGGGTCCGAGTCCCGTCTCCCGCTCCAAAAATGGGCTCGTAGCTCAGTGGCAGAGCGGCCGGCTCATAACCGGTTGATCGTAGGTTCGAGTCCTACCGAGCCCACCAGTCATTTTACCTTTAGTTTAGAGCCAAGAGAACCTATTATGGGCTTTATTCTGGTAGGACAAAGGGGTTGGGCTAAAAACTCGGCTTTGTTTTGCGCGAAATTCCTTCAAAAATCACCTGATTAATCCATTTACACCCATGAGGTTATTTTACCCCCCAAATTTTGCCTCTCACGACCAGTTTTTTCTCCAGTGATTTTCTTTTCAAGAATCTCTCGTTTCTCCTCGGGGAGGGTTTAGGGCACTTGACATAATACTTCCACGGCGGTGACCTCACTAATCAGGCTCAGCCAAGGGATGATATTTATGGTGAGTTTCTTCGGCATATTTATCTGAGGCATGGACATACCGGGTGGTATCCAGAGATTCGTGCCCCAGAAGAACCTGAAGAGCTGCTGGATTAGCTCCTTCCTCAGCTAAATAAGTAGCAAAACCATGTCTCAAGGAGTGTGCTGAGGTAGGGACGTTAATCTTTAATTTCTCCCGGTATCTTTTAATTCTCTCCTGGAGATAATTGGTAGAGATTCTTTTTCTGGGGTTAACTACATTTCTACCGGCATAGGGAATAAATAGGGCGGGGCAATTATCATGGCAGGTGCTTAAATACCTATTGTCCTTACCTATCTTCTACTATGAAAAGCCCTGTGAACCTCCTTCAGATGTCTGTTAGTAACATGAGTGTAGACCTGAGTCGTTGTGATACTCTCGTGCCCCAGCATTTCTTGAACAGAGCGAATATCAGCACCACTTATCAGCAGGTCTGTGGCAAAAGAATGTCTCAGGGTATGAGGGCTTGCTTTGATTGGCAAGCCACATCTTTTTGCATATTTGGCAACAATATTTTGGATAGACCTTGCTGTCAGTCGCATTTTTTCACCATTCTTTTCGCTATCTACTCTGCCGCTATATCGAATAAATAACGGCCTAAAATGGTCCTGGCGCGATTGCAGGTAGCGTCTAATCCATTGTGCGGCCGTGTCTGATAAAAAAACTACTCGTATCTTATTTCCCTTGCCTTTGACACCAAATTCCTGGCGCTCTAAGTCTATCTGGTCACGATTTAAACTAACTAATTCTGATACTCTTAACCCCGTGCTGAACAGTGTTTCTAGAATAGTTTTATCCCGCAGTCCTATCTTATTCGATATTTTGGGACTGTTTAGCAGCCTTTCTATCTGACCTGAGTCCAAAAAACTAACGGAACGAGAGCCTTGTTTGGAAAGTTCTATCTTGTCAGGGGATAAGGTAAGTATGTCACGCTGAACTAAGAGATAACGCAGGAAAGCTCTTAGCGCAATAATATGGTAGCTCTGAGAGACGCGCTTTAATTGTACGCCGTTTCTATTACGCAAGTGCGCCAGGTATAACCTGTATCTTCTAATAAGTTCCAAGTCTATATCTTCGGGTTTGGTAATGGGGGAATTTTCATTGAGCCAGTTGTAGAAACGCTTCAAATAATGTCTATACACACGAACAGTGAGGGGCGAACAGCCCTTCTCGATTTCCAGGTATTCTAAGAATTCGGTGATTAATAAGTCCAGGCTCATGCTTAGTTTTTATGTTTACAAGTTGCTTCGTTTCGCAAAAGATATATTATGCGAAGCAATTTTATACTAATACCACTATGGCTTATTGTCAAGTCCCCGAATTAGTTCTATTCCCTCGATAAAATGATATAATGAAAAATAAGAACACCACTAGACATTTCAGCGATTATATTGATGATATCGGCAGCAGTGAGGGTGTTTAAAAATGTAGTGCGAGCCCTGAACTTGTTTCAGGGTAGCCTCGTGCACGACCCTAAAGGGTCGCACTACGAAAATTTTGGAGGTGAAGATTACTAGAGCTGCATGGGGCGAATCTAGTTTTGAATCTGAGGCAAAATTAAACGGCCTCGCAGTGGAAAGGAGGTAAAGTGCCCAAACTGAGATTGGGAATGGCTCAGATCAACCCTACTGTTGGTGACCTGAGTGGCAATACAAAGAAAATAATACATTTCATTGGTGAGGCAAAATCACTCGGCGTTGACTTGTTAACTTTCCCTGAATTGGCTATAACCGGTTATCCTCCAGAGGATTTGCTGCTCAAGCCACAGTTTATTGAGCAAAACAAAGAAAGCCTTAATGAAATAATAAGACACTCCTCAGATATAGCAATAATGGTGGGCTTTGTTGATAGCGATAACGATATATACAATGCTGCGGCTATGATTTATGGCAAAAAATTGGTGGGGGTTTACCATAAAAATTATCTGCCTAATTATGGTGTATTGGATGAAAATAGATATTTCCGGGCTGGAATAGAGTGCCCTATTTTCATCATTTATGGCATTGGCATAGGCATAACTATCTGTGAGGATATGTGGTATGAAACTGGACCAGCAACAGTACAGGCTCTTGCCGGGGCTAGGTTACTAGTCAACATAAGCGCCTCTCCCTATCATGCTGGTAAAGGAGATTTTAGAGAAAGGATGCTCGCTACTAGAGCAAGCGATAATGTAGCTATTGTTGCCTATAACAATTTAGTTGGTGGACAAGATGAGTTGGTATTTGATGGCAATAGCCTTATTATCAACGAGAAAGGAGAGCTTATCGCTCGGGGGAAGCAGTTTGAGGAGGACCTCGTAGTAGCCGATTTGGATGCGGAATCAGTATTTCGCTCGCAGCTGCACGAGCCTCGGCGGAGGAAGGAGCTCCCCCTAGTTGAAACAGAGCTGAGACAAGCTACTAAGATAGAGGTGTCGAGTGAATGTCCGATGGTTGCCAAACCGTCTTTGCCACCAAGGCAAATTGAACCGCTAGACAAACTTGCCGGGATATATCAAGCACTTGTTCTTGGCACTGGAGATTATGTGCGCAAGAATGGGTTCAAGAAGGTAGTTATTGGCCTGTCTGGTGGAGTTGATTCAAGTCTAGTAGCTGCCATAGCAGTAGATGCCCTGGGAGCTTTTCATGTTGTCGGTGTTTCCATGCCCTCTCGCTATTCATCGCCAGGTAGCAAATCAGACGCTGAATTACTAGCAAAGAACCTGGGAATAGAGCTTAAAGTAATCCCTATTGAGAGGATATTTAGTTCATATCTGGAAATGTTAGCGGAATCTTTCAAAGATACCCGACCCGATGTGACTGAGGAGAACATACAAGCAAGGATCAGGGCCAACATTCTCTTCGCTTTATCCAATAAGTTTGGCTGGCTGGTGCTTGCTTGCAGCAATAAAAGTGAGACCGCTACCGGCTATACTACCCTTTACGGGGATATGGCGGGAGGTTTTATTCCACTTAAGGATGTGCCTAAAACAATGGTTTTTGAATTAGCCAAATACAAGAATCGCCAGGCAGGGAGCGAGGTAATGCCATCTAATGTTTTAACCAAAGCACCATCGGCTGAACTAAGACCTGACCAAAAAGATACAGATACTCTGCCACCATATGAATTATTAGATCCTATTTTAAAAGCATATGTAGGAGATGACTTGTCAATTGACCAAATTATAGCCATGGGTTTTGACCCTGAAATAGTTGTGAGAACAGCGCGATTGGTGGACAGAAATGAATACAAGCGCCGCCAGGCTGCCCTTGGCATAAAGATAACCCCCAGGGATTTTGGTAGAGATAGAAGATTGCCTATTACCAATCGGTTCAGCGATTAAACAGTTTATAAGGAGGCTGTTTAAAAATGTAGTTGCCCAATTTATTGGGCGACTGTGCCTGATAAATCAGGCAACTACTTTTGTGGCGTCAGCAACTACAAAAATTTTGGGGTGAAACACCTCTGAGCTGGCTGAAATTGACATGATGATGCCGAAGGAACGGGGAATCAAAATTAAACAGCCTGATAAGTTAAGGGAGGTGAAATGCGAAAGATAGGTGGTATCTTGCTGGGAGTTGGCCTAGGCATTTTAGTGATTTGGGGAGTTGTTCAATTCTTCCAACATGCCTTACCATCCTTGCCCTTACCGGTCAAGATTGCCATCGCTGCTATAGCTATAGGGGTTATTATTCTCCTGGTATCGCTAGGTCGGGAAAGATACCGGGCATCAAAGGAGGAAAGGGAAAAATTTAAGGAGGTAGAAAAATGATTGTGGTTACCACAGAGCAGATAGAGGGCAAGAGGATAACAGAAACTCTGGGTTTGGTTAGAGGCAGCACCATCAGGGCCAGGCATGTGGGGCATGACATTATGGCTGGCTTGCGAAATATCGTTGGTGGCGAAATCAAAGATTACACTGTAATGCTGGCGCAAGCTCGTGAAGAGGCGCTGCAGAGAATGATTGAGCAAGCTGAGAAGATGGGAGCCAATGCTATAGTAGGCACTAGGCTTGCGACCTCGATGATTATGTCTGGAGCCGCTGAGATGGTAGCCTACGGAACAGCAGTAAAAGTGCGGTGAACTTTTAGCCGATTACATTAGCACGCAAGAAGATACCATTCACAATTGTTGAGCCCATTTCACAGCATTTACGAAAATCTGAAACCCGTCTCCATACTTCCTGATTCCTTGACTTGTCCATCGTGGATGCTGAGTACCGCGAACATATCGTTCAGGATGCGGCATTAAAGCAAAAATGCGTCCTGAGACATCACAAATACCAGCGATATTCGCTACCGAACCATTGGGATTATACGGATAGCCTGCTTTAGTGTTTCCATGTTCATCGGTGTAGTAGAGCACGGTATTTAGACGGGGTAAGGCTTCAGGAGCAGCAACAACTTTCCCCTCTCCATGGGCCACCGGTAAATACATATGAGCAATCCCCTCAGTAAATACACAGGGAGTCTCTTGATTCACTGATAGATGTACCCAGCGACACTCAAACTTCCCCGAATCATTGGCTGACAAGGTTAATGATGGCGAGCCACTGTTCCATAGTTCAGGTAGGATGTTAGCTTTTACCAACACCTGAAAGCC
>Ga0116202_10000105_pt1 | contig 39777 bp, 39 predicted proteins | sample LakKivw325mmetaG_FD_94479 | JGI IMG/M metagenome (GOLD analysis project Ga0116202, IMG submission 94479) | Anoxic lake water microbial communities from Lake Kivu, Rwanda to study Microbial Dark Matter (Phase II) - Lake Kivu water 325m metaG | ecosystem: Environmental > Aquatic > Freshwater >... | reverse complement strand
GTTTAAAAGTTGTTTCTCAATTGTCCCCGGATGCTATTGAAATATTACCTGGAGTTATTTTCCCCATTATCCAGGAATTAATTCCGGTTACCGTTCTTCCACCTCTCATCTGTGGAGGATTTATTCGGAGCAAAAAAGAAGTCATGCGCATTCTGCAGTCTGGCGCTACCGCGGTATCTACCAGCTCACCGGATTTATGGAATATTAAACGAACTTCATTTTAGTCATTCCATTCTTTATTCCTTATTGTGAAAATACCGTGAACGGTGAACTGTAAACAGTGAACGGTTATAAAGCTGTCATCCTGAGACCGGTAGCCTACGACGTAGATTAAAATAATGAAAGGATTAAATATTACACTTGGGAAAAACCATCCAAGCATAGCGACGTGATGATCTCATCTTTTAAGTCTGTTTCAATTCCACAATTACACATGCTTTAAGGATGAGTTTTCCACGTCGACCAACCAAAATACGGTCGGATTTCTCGGAATGACGTCTTGTTGTCCTGTATTCATCCTCCCCTGGTATTAGGGATTTCACCGGACACGAATGTCTATTTACCATTTATCAAAACGGTTCTATCCTTAGGGAAACATCGGAGTATTAATTTTAAATTCAAAACTCAATTCCTTAATATCCTCGAGAATGCGTGTTTGGCCTTCAATTCGACTTTTTAATCCGCTTAATTTTTCTCCTTTATTTCCAACCAGTGCTCTAATTTGAGGAATTTGTTTTTGAGGAGAAAAATAGACTCTGATTTGATAAGGACCCTGGTAAAACTGCTGACCTTCTGGTGGTTGCAATGAAATCTGAAATGAACCATTGGTGACCAGAACTTCGGTTTGGAGATCAAACAGGTGGGGATGAGCCGGTGTGGCTAACTGTCTAAAGAGGACCCCGAGTATAGAGCCATTGGGGAGATCGGTCTCACCAGTTATTTCGAGTATTCCATCATAACGGGTGATGAGAGTAACTGTTAATTGTGAAAATTGATCGGTGTAGGTCTCCTTGTTCCGAAAAAGCTTTACCGAATCAATGGCGAGATCAGTCGTTGGAGGAGGGGTGGGAGATGATTCACTGGTTTGATCTTCAGTGGGGATAAGAGGTGAAGCGAGGGAACCGACCTGGTTGTGGGAAACGGGAGATGTCATAATTAAAAATAAGAGTGAAACCAGGGTGATAGTGCCATAAATGAAAACAACCAGAAATCTTCTCTTCTTCCAATGAAAAATGACCAAAGAAGGGTTAATTAAGCCAATAATAAATAGAACCAATGAAGCCATGGTTAATACAAGAAAAAAATTCGCCATCGATTCCAAGATTCTCCTTTAATTCATTTATGCACATTGTAATGGAAACAACCTATACCTCATAATAGATGTCCATGCCAGGCAAAAACCCTGGCACCAGGAGAGGATGAAAATGAATCCTTTTTCCAAACGACGATGACGACATGCCATGGCATGTCGCTACATTATTTTATGTTTATCTATTCATTCCCCCATCGAGGGGTGATAAAGGGTGGGGGAGTGTGTCTTTTCATTTTTTAACTATTCACTACTCACGACTCACTACTCACCGTATTTAAGATATTTTCATAATAATTCTACCATCATGAATAGACAGTGATATCTCCTTCAGTTCCCTTTAAGGTATGCTCATCGGAAGTCTCAATTGGAGCATGCCGATTTTTATTTTCATTACCGGAATTATGTTTTGTTGGTTTTGTATTTCGGCAAGCTCAAGCACTTTATTGTATGCTTTCAACGCTTCGACAAAATTATTTTCATTTTCATAAATGGTTCCCAAAAGATTTAATGCTCCAATCGATTCGGGATTATCAGTGAGAATGAGTTTAAGAGAGTCTTTGGCTTGGCTGATCATGTTTAATCGAAAATACCCCATTGACCGATCCAGAAGATAATCTTCTGAGTGGGTATACAGCTGCCGTGCCTGATCAAATAATGATTGGGCTTTTTGAGTTTGACCGGTTTTTTCCAATAGAGCTGCTTGAATGACATAGGGAATGGGACGCTCGGGAAATATGGTTTTCGCTTCTTCACACTGTTGCATAGCTTTTTCAATGAGGAGTGATATTTGTTCCGGATCGTTTTCTAAAAGTGATTGATCGATGAGTTTTTCAATGGATGAATTGAGATCAAGATACTGTTTTTCGTTTGGTGGAAGTCGAAGTAAGAAAAAATAGATCAGGAATAAAGAAGTAATGGCAGTGAATAGTGTAAGTAGGTTTTTTTTCAATACCTTTTTTCGTCTATTTTGATCAATGATATCCAATTGCCACCACCATTGTTCGGCTGGAGGATGAAGATTCTCCCTTTCTTGAGCGATCAGCCAGTTACCGGTCATTTTAACCAGGAGGTGGGCTTGTTTTTGAAGTATGGTGTCATAATTACTCAACCGGGTTTCTTCCGGATCAAAAAATGCCCCTTTTAAACGATAATAGGAAAGGCCGTCTTCAATTTCACTTCTTAAACGTAATATTTCAACGCCTTTCCCCTTTTGGTCTTTAAGATTTGCCACCTTTTTCACGTAGAGTTCGATCAATGCGCGTACATCATCCAGAGATTGTTGGTACCTTTCGGTCATTTTGTGTGACACCTCCAGTCATTCATTATAAACCATAAATGGCAGTGGATAAATCGAATACGGTAAGAAAAATTATTTGGTAATGCTGGTTGATGATAACCCCTTCTTATAGATTACGCAACATCATGTGATGAATGAAAAACATGTACCTGAATCAGTCATTGCGATGAATCTAACTGTATTTTGGTTGGACGACGTGGTAATCTAATCCTTAAAGAATGTTGAGTTGTTGAGTTGGAAAGAATAAAAAGGGTAAAACCCTCTCGTCCTCATAAGGCAAGGGTTCAGTATGAAATTTTTTTTCCACTCGATCCTAATCACTTTGTTATTACTTTTAGAGCTAATGTCATGTGTTGTGTTATCGATCGGCTCGGGCAGCGTTTTCATCCTATTACATTTCATGGAAAAACCCTTGTTTAATGAGGCGTTGACTTACGTTTAAAAAGATATAAAATAAAAAAAAAGATAATAGAACAGGATTAAGCATACATTTAGATCAGATTCCCACCCATTTCCGTAAGGTATTCTGGTGAGGAATGAATTTTAGGAAACCGGATTCTGGACAAATCCATTAAGTTTGCAAAAGAACTTGAAAAATCTGGTGTAGTGCTCCTTGATATCGGCTCCAGCATATTCGAAGCCTCTTGACCGACCATTAAACCCAATCTATTATCAAAAAGGTTGGAATTCGGTATATATATATATGGTATAAGGAGGTGAAAAAAGTAGCACCAAACCAACTAAACGGTAGGAAGACCATTAATTCCAGTTATCAAAATCAAAAGAAGGAGGCTGTAAATATGACAAACAAGATATTCAGATTCATCAGTATGTTACTGGTTGTGGTTTTTGCATGCGCTCTTTTCCTGGTTGGTATCGATCAGAAGGTCGCTGCAAAAGAACCGCCAGTCGTCGGTATCTCCACTGGTTCATCAGGTACATCTTGGCGTAACATTATGATTGCTGCATTAGAAGAAGTTGGAAAAGAGTACAAATCCGCCGGTAAAATTGCGGATTACAAGATAGTGAATAACATTACTAATGGTGATGCAACCGAACAGGCAAATATTATCCGTGATTTCATTTCCCAGGGTGTGGACATCATAATGGTGAACCCCAATTCCCCCGATGCCCTCAACGGTGTAATCAAGGAAGCCCAGGATGAAGGTATTTTGGTTATTGCTTTTGATGCGACTGTGACTGCTCCCAACGTGCTCAATGTCACCCTCGATCACTATGCCTGGAACAAAAAAAATGTGGAATTTATTGCCTCAACTCTCAAGAAGGGGAATGTCATCCAGATTTACGGTTTGGACGGACATCCGGCAAACAACGATCGTATTCGAGCGACCGATGACGTTCTTAAGAATTATCCTGATATCAAAATGATTGCCAGCACCACCGGGTATTGGGATCAAACCAAAGCAAAAGAAGTGGCAACCCAGATTATCGGTTCCGGCCAGCAGATTGATGGCGTCATTACCCAGGATGGTGAGGCATTTGGAGTTCTCTCGGCTTTCCTTGATGCGAATAAGCTTCCCAAGGTCATGTTTGGAGACCCAGGTACTGCCTTCTTTAAAGAGTGGAAGAAATTAAGAGATCAAGGCGCAGATTTTAAAGCTTGCACTCAACCCAATCCTCCTGGAATCGGCGGTACCGCATTCCGAATGGCTTTGCAGCTGTATAATGGGAAGAATTTTAAACACGGTATTTTGAAAGACAATACCTACTTTTACAAAGTCGGCATGTTTATTACCGATGAAAACTTTGATGAAGGTTGGGAACTCTTGAAAGATAAACCGGATGACTATTTATTGAGCGAAATCATGTCAGAAGAAAAAGTAGCGGAACTGGTTGAATAAAAGCAGTCATTCTTTTCTGTTTAGTTTTTACCTATCAGGGGGGCAGGAATTGGCTTGCTCCCCTGATAATGTATACAAAAAGGGACAAAATTGGGTCATTATTCTTCTATAGGGTGAGTGATAACCGTGATGATCTTGGAAGCAAAAGAAATAAAAAAGCGTTTTGGAGGAGTGGTTGCCCTATCCAATGGAAATTTGCGTTGTTACAAAGGAAGAATTACCGGTCTTTTGGGAGCAAATGGTTCAGGGAAAAGCACCATTTCCAAGATTATTACCGGTGTATATCATGCTGATGAGGGGGAAATAAAATATAATGGTAGAATAGTAAAATACCGAAATCCGAGCGAAGCCAGGAAAGATGGAATCGCCATGGTATTTCAAAACCTGAGCCTGGTATCGGATTTAACCGTTTGGCAGAATATAGTGCTGGGTGCAGAAGAAAAAAAAGGTTTATTTTTAGAAAACACCAGTGCTAAAGAGCTGTCCAAAAAGATTTTAAGCCAACTTCTTCCTGACTTAGACATCAATAAAAAGGTTTACGAATTAAATCCAGGAGAAATGCAGATTGTTGAAATAGCAAAAGCTATTTCTGAAGATCCCCAACTTCTCATCCTGGATGAACCTACAGCCGCTTTAGAGCAAGCTCAGGTAAAAAGCCTTTTTAATTATATGCGAACCCTTGCCCAAACAGGGGTAGCCATGATTTTTACTTCTCACCGGCTCTGGGAAGTTATGGAAATTTGTGACGATGTCATAATTTTTAGAAACGGTGAAAACGTCGCCAGCATCGATTTTGAGAAAGATGGAAAAGATCCAGAAAAGATCATAAGCTATATCACCGGAGAGACTCAAAAAATTAATGTTGAAAAAAAAATGAATGCAAGAACCGATGAAACGGTTTTGAGCATTAAAGGTTTAAACTACGGGAAAATTCTAAAAGATATATCCTTTGAATTAAAGAAAGGGGAAATATTAGGCATAGGAGGGCTTGCTGGACAAGGCCAACACGAGTTGATGCATGCTCTTGCTGGCAGTTACCCTGGTATCCGCTGTGATGCTGAGTTAATGGGGAGAAAAATTAAATTGAATAAGCCAGCGAATGCTATTAAAAACGGTATACTGCTTGTCCCTGGCGACAAGCATTTGGAAGGTCTTTTCTTGAAACATACGGTTCTAACCAATATGATTTTTCCCAAAATGGGGCTTCAAAATCATCCCTTGTTTATCCCCTATAAAAAGTATCGGAAAGATAGTGAACAGGTCATAGATGTTCTTTCGATAAAAACTTTTAGTATCGATATGCCGGTGGATACATTGTCGGGAGGGAATCAACAAAAAGTTGTAGTTGGAAAGTGGCTGTCATTTGACACCAATGTTCTCTTGCTGGCTGATCCTGCCAAGGGAGTTGATGTTGGAGCAAAAAGAGATTTATACCAGTATATCGTCAATCAAGTCAGAGAAAAGAAAATGAGTGTCATCCTATATGCCAGTGATAATGAGGAACTGATAGAATATTGCGATAGAATTTTGATCATGTATGAAGGACAGATCGTTGCAACTCTTGAAGGTGACGAAATCAACGACGATGCAGTTGTGGCATGTTCAATGCGGGTCAGATAGAGAAGGTGTGGCGAACGGGATGAACAAAATAAACAAGGCTGATTACGAATTTACCTTCCTAAAGAATGTTTTTAAACCAGAATTTTCGAATTTATTGATATTAGCTGTTATGTTTACCATCACCGCCGTCTTGCAAAAGAATTTTTTTGAAACCAAATCCATTGTAAGAAACATCAATGCCTTTACCCCATTAATACTCCTCACCATGGGTTCGGCAATAGTCATCATATCCGGTGGTTTGGACCTTTCTGCAGGCTCAGCGCTTTCGCTTTTTACCTGTGTTCTGACCACGGTCATGAAGAAGGATGACCCTATAACCGGGATATATGCTATTCTCATTGCCTTTGGGGTAGCGATTTTAGTAGGTGTCATTAACGGCATTGGTATTGGTTATCTGAGAATTCCACCTGTCATTGTCACCTTCGCAACCTCATACATGTGGCTGGGAACCGCTCTATTTTTAAGGCCGACCCCTGGCGGGGAGACCGTCGACTGGTTCAGGACTTTTTACAACATCGGAACAGTGAATGGTATCCCTGATTTTATCAAGAAAATCGGTAATGTTATTCCTCCTGCCTTGATCCTGGTGTTAGTGGGTTGTTTCCTTTGGTTTATCATCAGCAAAACTAAAACGGGACGATACATTTATGCGGTTGGGAGTAATAATGACAGTGCTTATGCAAGTGGTATTAATACGGCAAAAGTCCAGATGATGGCCTGTATTATTAATTCGATTTTCATTTTCCTGGCAGCTTTATTCTTTGTCGGTCAAAACCAGTCTGGGGATGCCAGAATGGGTGATCCACTAACGTTAAGAGCCATCGCTTCGGCAGTTGTAGGCGGTATTGCTCTTACCGGAGGCCGGGGAAATGTCTATTTTGCTTTGGTGGGCGCACTGATTCTCAGCTTTGTAAACAAGATTATTTTCTTTGCCAACATCCCCAATGCCTATCAGACCCTGGTGTCTGGATTCATTGTTATTATCGCCATTGCCGGCCCCGTTGCCTATACCTTGTATAACAAAGAACGACTCTGAGGAGAATGAATAGTATGAGCATTGAAATAAACAGACAAAACTTTACCGCTTCAAGACTGTTTGAAAAGTATAAAAAAGTGATTATTGCTTTTATCTTAATCATTCTTCTCTTTGGTTTAGGTGAAATCATCTTATCCAATTTTTTAAGCGTGGATCAAGTGTTGTTGACCTTAAAACTTGCTTCATTTACCGCCCTCTTTGCCCTTTGTCAGATGATTGTCATTGCAGCCGGAGGAAGCGGCCTTGATTTGTCAGTAGGGTACGCAGCTACCATGACCGCAGTGTTTACAGCAAGTATCATGGATGGTCAAAATGGAAACCTTTGGATCGCTATTGTCATTGCCTTGGCTTTTGGTTTTGCCATAGGTCTGTCAAACGGGTTATTAACTTCCTATTTAAAACTTCCTCCTTTAGTGGTGACGCTGGCTATGGCAAACATTCTTCAAGGGATTATAAACGTATACACCGCGGGAAGAAACATCACCGGGAGACCTTCACCGGTTTTGACAATTATTGCTGCAAAGTCCACCGGTAAATTTCCCAATATTCTTTTTATTTTATGTGCCGTCGCTATTATCGTTATGATAATACTCAACAAAACAAAATTAGGTTTGATCCTTTTTGGGGTCGGTTCCAACGAGAGAACCGCCTATCTGTGCGGATTTAATGTAAAACTGGTAAGGTGTACTGCTTTTATCATAAGTGGGGTATTAGCAAGCCTTATTGGATTAATGCTAATTGGAAATATGGGTATTGCCTTTAAGGATATGGGTTCCAACTACGTCATGCCAAGCATCGCCGCGGTGGTGGTTGGTGGAGTATCATTAACCGGAGGTGATGGAAATTATTTCGGGGTTATTTTAGGAGCCATTTTTTTGCAAACTCTGACCAACCTCTTGGTGGCGATGGGTTGGGGTGATGCAGGAAAATGGTTGGGGTTCGGCATTGTGCTTTTTGCTCTCCTTATTGTTTATGTAAGTAACCGTAGGAGCCGGTAAAATGAATATAATTTCCCTTTTAAAGTTATTCAATCTCCGTGATTCCTTTTTTCAAATAACAATTCCCCACTTTCAAAAAGGGGAATTTGAGATGAACTGTAAAACAATAGAGCCTCTTTGTCCATGGGGAAAGATTCAATAAATAGTAATAATGATTAGATTCCCACAACAACCTTATAACGCGCAGCTTTGCCATGGCGGTTACGGTTTTTCGTTATTAAATTGGCGTTCTTCCGGTTTATTCATCATAAGAATACTTCGCCATTTGTACCCTCAATTGAAGAATTATCGTATATATGAGAGTTACCGGGAATTCATTAACGGGTTCAGGCTGAAATTTGAAGGCGAATTTCCCGGGAGGAATTTTATGAGTGGAAAAAGTGTTTAAATAATCATGAAGTTAATTGCAGAAAACAGAAAAGCACGGCATCTTTACCAGATTATTGATACTTTAGAAGCTGGAATTGAGTTAAAAGGAACTGAGGTTAAGTCGCTCAGGGATCATTTGGTCAGTATGACCGATGCTTTTTGCCGGGGCATCAACGGAGAATTATGGTTGATGAACCTTCATATTTCTCCCTATGTTTTTGGGAACTTATTCAATCACGATCCCATGCGAAATAGAAGGTTGTTGTTGCATAAAAAGGAAGCGCTCCGTTGGGCATCACTTTCCGAGCAAAAAGGTTTGACAATTGTTCCACTCCGATTATACTTTAATGAGAGAGGACGTGCCAAAGCAGAAATTGCTTTGGTAAAACCGAAAAAAGTATATGACCGACGGCAGGAAATCCAGGATCGAGAACAAGAACGAGAACTCCGAAGGGTGACGAAATATAAAGTATAATTATAATTAATATACGGGGGCGAAATGGTTTCGACGGGATTCGAATGGATTCAATAAGGCGAGTCGAGGTCTCCACCGGGCTCGAAAAAAGGTGGAAACGTATAAACGCCAACGATAATTTGGCCTACGCTGCCTAATTAAGGCAGCACACCTCTCAGCCGATGGTTCGCTAAGCTGAAAAGGTGACGACTGGCGAACTGGCTTCCGGAAGTGCCCGGGTACCGGAAGTGAGAAGTACCTGGGATAGTGGGTTATTAATCCGGTCTCAGGGGTTAATAACTGGCGATAGCTTCAAGCTGAGAATACGCTCGTAGGCTTATTGGATTCATGAGTTTCGGACGCGGGTTCGACTCCCGCCGCCTCCACCATATTGAAATTATAACCCCTTCTTTCTGATATGAAACAGGAGGGAAGGGGTTTTTTAATTTTCATTAACCTTTTATTTATATATTGTTATGTGAAATTCTTTAGGAATAAGAGGAGGGAATTTGTTTCATTTAGTGGAAAAATAGCTTACAACAAAGGATTCTATGGTAAAATACAAAATTATGGAAAAGCGACCCCTTGATTATTTTTACGATTTTCGACCGCTTTATCTCTTTATTATTATTGGAAACATCATAAGCTCCATTTACGGTTATTATTTTTACTGGGATCAATTTCTGGCGACCCCGTGGTACAAGTGGGTGTTTGTTCCCGATTGTCCACTCTATGATACCCTGTTCATCATTGCTTTTATTTTGATTAAGCATAAAAAATCAAATGACCTTCTCAATCTCCTGGTCATTACCAATACCGTTAAATATGGTCTCTGGACGATCACAACCATTCCCCTTTTCTCAGAGTTGTTTCTTCCCGCCGGTGTTCAGTCGGTGATCCCTTTGTTTGGGAATGTGACACTCACTTTTCAATTGAGCTCGCTGAATTTAATGTTGGTATTCATGCATGCGGTGATGGCATTGCAATCTTTACTGATTCTCCCGTTCGTAAAAAAATGGCAACTCTGGCAGATCATCATCGCGATTGCATGGTTGTTCATCAACGATCTCTTTGATTATCGGTTCAATACCTATCCCACTGCTCAGTTAAATTATATGATTCATGATTCCCGTATCTATATCATTATTGTTCAGAATATCATCATTAATCTCTTTTTCCTGGTATTTTTTCTGTCAAAGCGGAGGCAGCAATGGGCTCACGGCGAACTGAAATCCGCCTGAAGGTTGATCAGTATAACAGCCTCTACTATTGGTACAAGGTCAAAAATCCTCTCATCGTCATTCTGAATACCTTGGTCATCTTCATTTTTGGTTTTTCCCCTTCGTTACGATTGAAAAACCTTTTATATCGGGCAATTGGAGCTAAAATTCATAGAGGTGCCAGCCTGGCGCTTTCGGTTGTTCTCGATTGCTTTTTTCCCGAACTCATTGAAATCGGCGAGAATAGCATATTGGGATATCGCACCACCATCCTCACTCATGAATTTCTGATCGAAGAGTTTCGTACCGGGAAGGTGAAAATCGGTAAAAATGTAATGATAGGCGCTTGTTCCCTGGTCTTGGCTGGGGTGGAAATCGGTGACAATACCACGGTTGCCGCCTTTTCTCTGGTGAATAAAGATCTCCCCCCCAATGCGATCGCCGCCGGAGTTCCGGCTCGTGTAATCCGTTTTAAAAATGAGTCCTCAGATACCCTCTGAGGGGTATTATCTCCAATTTCCATCTTTTCTTCGCTTCTCTCATTTGAAGCATGTATTAACCACTCGTGAGTATCCTTTCAATTTTTTTGAAGGGTCAGACCAAAAGAAATTCCTCGAATACTTTGGAATGCCCGACTCACGACTGGTGATTCCCCGTCAGATTCATGGATCCGACATTGCCGTGATCGATGACAGTTTTTCAGATGAATCGCATGAAACCTTCACTGCCGATGCCGTTCTGTCTCTCAAAAAAGGAATCTGGATCGGCATTCTTGTCGCCGATTGCGCTCCTCTCCTGTATTATGATCCGGCTCAACCAATAGTGGCAGTGGTTCATGTTGGATGGGGAGGGCTTATCCAGGATATTCACTTGAAAGTTCTTTCTTGCCTGACTCAACGTTTTTCTTCCTGTGCTAACGATATATGGGTGGGAATCGGACCAGCAATTGGACCATGCTGTTTTCAGGTTGGAGAAGAAGTCGCCCGACAATTTCAAAATCGACGCGCAGCATCTCTGTACCTCATCCAAAAAAACCACTACCAATATACTATTGATTTAAGAGGTTTTATCTTCTCGGAGCTTATTGAACTTGGTATACTCTCTGAACATATCGACCTCATACCATACTGCACCTCCTGCCGGACCGATCTCTTCTATTCCTATCGCCGGGAAGGAAAATCGACCGGTCGCATCCTCCTGGCTGCTGCCTTGAAGTGAGAAGATATTTGTAGCCGTGTGAAATATCCAACTCCTTTCAGGGGCGAAAAAAATGATACAGCCATTCTTGTTCCGCCTTGAACATGTCCTCCACCATCTGGTGGATTTCTTCCAGGGACAAAACAGCGGCGGTAAGCGGGTCATGAACCAGTGCATAGTACACCATATCCCGGTCCCGGTTGAGAATAGCTTTGACGGTCAATTCCTGGACACTCACGTTGGTTTTGTTTAACGCAGCCAAGTGGTGAGGCAGGTTGCCCACAAAACAGGGGTTGATACCGTGCCGGTCTACATAACAGGGAACCTCCACGCAACAACCATCGGGGAGATTGGTAATCAGGCCGGTATTACTGACGTTTCCATTTATCCGGAACGTCTCCCCGGTTTCCAGGGCGTTCATGATATAAGCCCCATACTCGTCGCTTCTTTCGAATTTGAGCGGTTCCTGCCCGTTGGCGATTTTTTCCAGTTCCTGATCGTAATTTTCCCGATCAGCCCCATAGAGTTTTAAAATATACCCGGTTTCCCCGTTCCAGCCCCCACCCGGGGTATACCGCTCCAGGAGATCCTTGCGCTTTCTGAACCAGGGATTGTACTCAGAATTGTGACCGCTCGATTCGGTCACAAAGTAGCCCAGATGTTTGAACATCTCGATACGGGTGGTGTCCTTTTGATAGATCGCCGGGTCGTTTATCTTCTCTCGTAGTAGAGGATAGGCATCTTTTCCTTGCCACCTGAACTCCAGAAACCAGGCTTGATGGTTGATCCCGGCTACCCAGTACGTCACTTCGTGAAATGGGACTCCCAGGGCTTCGGCGAGCTGGACCGCGGTTCCCTGTACACTGTGACACAGACCGACATTCTTCACCCCGCTTGCCTCATTCAAAGCCCAGCAGATCATGGCCATGGGATTGGTATAGTTAAGAATATAGGCATTCGGGCAGAGTTCTTCTACATCCCGGGCGATGTCCAGGATAACCGGAACGGTCCGCAGGGCACGGAACACTCCACCCGGCCCCAGGGTATCGCCGATACATTGATCGACTCCGTAGCGCAGGGGTATCTCGATATCATGGCGGATGACGTCGATCCCCCCCACCAGGATCATGATCAAGACATAATCCGCTCCCAAAAGAGCTTCTCTCCTATCTCTTGTGGCGTGTACAGTGGCCGGATAATTGCCTTCCCTCACGATTCTCTCCGCCACCCGGCGGGCGTATTCCAGACGCTTGGAATTAATATCCACCAGCTCAAAATGGGCATCCCTGAGGGCTTGAAAAGAGAGGATGTCCATCATGATTTTCTGGGAAAAAACCAGGCTTCCCGCCCCGATGAAAACAATTTTGGTCATTGTGTTCTCCTTTCTGGGGAATCACGGGTAGCGATCCCCCAAATCCCGTCCCCCGTTTCCCCGGCTAAAATTTTTTATGCATCAACCGTATTCCACAACTCAACCAGAGTGTTTCAGAGCTTTATCAATGAGTGATAGGGTTTTTTTCCAAAACGGTTGCGGCAAATCCTCACTCACACACAGCATGAATCTTTCCCGGGGGACCCTTGTGATGAGGTCGGCGATATATCGCTCGATAAACGCCTCGTCCCGGTAGCATAGAAAAGCCGGGACATTGGCCATGATCGCCTTGTCCGGCCAGGTATTTCCAATTTCTTCTGGCGGGAGGTTCCCTCCAGTATCCGGCAGAGAAAACGACTCGATAACATCGATCCCGGATTGGGCGATCAAATTCTTGAGGTGGGCAAGTTTTCCATCCATGTGGACCATGAAAAGCTTCTTGTTTCGGTGAATCATCTCCTGGTACCGTTGATACAAGGGAAGACAATACCGCTCAAATAATCGGGGGGAGGTGATGTCTTCCGTAATATTGTCCCAGGTGTGGATAATCGCCGCTGGGGAATCGATGGCGAGGCGATACATTTCCTCCTGTTTTGTCGTCAGAACCTGGAATAACTCCTCCACCACTTCTGGGTTATCAGAGAGATCAAAGCACAGACGCTCGGTACCGGCCAATTCAATGAGGGTCTTCTGAAAAGGAAGCCGGTCCAGGTTGGCCACTATGATTCCATCTTCTCCAAGATTATCCTCTGCCTCCAAAAAAAGATCGGTGTTTGGACAATAGACGGTGTTTTCCGCGATATAACAGGCGATCCTATAATCATCGGGTTTTTTGATCAGGTATTCCTGTATCCATTGACTGTGGTAGGCAGGGTCGACTTGTACTTTTTCCGTGAGTTCGCCAACCGGTGTCTTATACCGCCGGTAGAGTACCCGGGTCCCGTTTTCCCAAGCATCCTTGGTGCTGATCTCAATATTGTTCAGGAACGTGGTGAAGGCTTTTTCGAAGTGGATAAGGCCACACCCACGATTTCTGAGGGAACGCTCCGTTTTGCCCCGGAAGAGTAAAAACGAATACGCGGCAAGCGGGATCCTTCCCGAATTACGTCTGTGCAGAACATTCAATATCTGTTCTCTGGATGTACTCATCAGGTTCTCCTTAAGTCCTGGGATCTTTCACCGGGTTCCTAGAGAGCGAACCGTTTCATAGAGCGTAATGATATTTTTCATGGGGGTGATGGACTGGAGATTATGACATGGAGCCACAATATAGCCAGTTCCGTCGGAGGCTAATGTATCGAATAGAAATTGAACTTCTTTCTCTACCTCTTTTGGACTTCCGAAAGGAAGGGTGTGCTGGTTGTCGACTCCGCCGTGGAAACACAATTTTGTTCCATAATTCTTCTTAAGCCTGTCCGGATCCATTCCTGGAAGTCTCCACTGAACCGGGTTAAGTACATCTATTCCCAAGTCAATGAGTTCCGGAATGAGAGGGACCATAGCACCGTCATCGTGATGAAAGACCAGGATATTGAAGTCTTTCAGTAGTTTGATGAAACGACGGTAGTGGGGCCGAAAAAATTCCCGGAACATGTCTATACTGATGAGTAATCCCGATTGCATTCCAAAATCGTCAGTCACTTCGGCTACGTCGATGAGACTCCCTCCCGCCTCAAAAAGCCGTTCATGGAAGGCATAGAAGAAATCGCTAATGCAGTCAATTACATAATGAGCGTATTCTCGGTTGAAAGCTAAATCTATCAGAGATTTTTCGAGTCCCCGGATATTGTTGAAAATATAAAAGGGAGAGATATAGCCACACTGAATAGCATATTCGGTGTACTCACGGCAGTTTTCTTTGAGCGTGGAAAAATCGAACTCATCGGCGCGGGGAAAACGGTAATCGGTCTTGACTGCCTCGATAGTGTCAAGTTCGGCAAGCGGATGAGAACACATTTCCCAATAAAACCCTTGCCCCCCGGCGTAACTTTTAGCCAGGTATTTCACTCCCCAGATATCCTCATTCGGGGCCGGGCTGGGACCGGTGTAATGGGAAGTAACCGGTATACCCAAGGGAGCTGGAGTGAGGTTGACCATTTTGTCAATACTCAATTTTTCCCATATCGCGCGTTCACTATCCACACCGAAGTGTTTCTTAAGATTTTCCATGACTTCTGGGGTTGCCCAGATATCGCTGGGGATACGGTCGGGCTTTTCTCGGTGTATAGCACTCAAAATTCTCTCTTTGGAATTCATGAGTTTTTCTTCCTCAAAAGGTGCATCCCTGCCAGGCTCGATCCCGAGCAGGGATGCCAACCAGGACCAGGTGACTGTATTACCGGAGTTCTTTAATCAGGGGGTCAATCCACTTTTGTAGCTCGATCAGAGTCTTTTCCACGTTTTGTTCTCTGGTGATAGCGGCCTTGGTGACGATCTTCCCGATACCCTCGTGATAGGGAGTAGAGTTCCCGGCCGGAAATTTACGTACTTTCCGGAATTCCAGGAATTTTTCGAAGTAGGGAATTACGATGTTGGCTTCGGCCAACCGGGCCATAAACGTCTCATTGGCCAGTACCGAATTAAGGGCCGGTCCTTCCAGGACGGCGGTGATGGTGTGGATTTCCGGCCGCATCATGAACCGTACGAAATCGATGACCGCCTTTTTGTTTTTCTGGAAGTTCTCTCCGTACTTATTAACCACCGGTCCCCAGCAATGACCAATACCATAGGGTCCTCCCGGGCCGGCAGGGAAATTCATGACCCCGATCTTGTCCTGCAATCCATCACGGGCGGCAATCCGTCCCATATCCGCCCAGTCGCGGAGCATGGCCACTTTTCCCTCTCGTAATAGAGCCCGGCTTTCATCGTAGCCAATAGCGGATAGTGCCGGTGGAGCCGTGGTGTTGTAGATCTCGGTCATAAAGGAAAGTGCTTTAACAGCCCTTGAGTCCGGAGTCCCATCCGGGGCCAGTTCCCACTCATCACCTCCCGCCTGGTAGAGGAACTCAACGAAGTTGTTGTACATTTCTCCCGGTGTTCCCTGGGTGAGGTAACCCCACTGGTCAATTTCTCCGTCTCCGTTCACATCAGTGGTGAAGCGTCGGCCAGTTTCCAGGAATTCTTCCCAGGTAGCAGGCGGAGTCAGACCGGCTTTCCCCAGCATATCCTTCCGATAATACATATAACTCATCCCATTCCACCAGGGAATCCGGTATATGCCACCATGAATCTTCATGTATTCTTTTTGTAACCCGACCAGATCATTGATTTCCTCTTCCGACAAATACGGTGTGAGATCTTCCCATACCCCAAAATAGGCTCCGTCAAGGGTGAAGACGTCGTCATTATAAATAACATCCGCACCCGGATATTTGGTCCGGATCCACAGTGAAACCCGTCCCACGTGTCCGTCCCAGGTGGATGGACCCCTAATAAGCTCCACCTTTACGTCCGGGTTCTCCTTTTCGAAAAGAGTAATGATTTCCTCTGCTTGGTCAATACCCCAGGCCGGGGTATAGAAAACCACCTTCGAGGCGGCTCCGGCGAGAGCTGTTCCGGCCAGCATAACCGCTGCCATTATTAAACTAATGAGCACTTTTCTGAACATAACAGATTAAACCTCCTTTGTATGTTTTTTACATTTGAAAGACCGATAGGATGGGTTTTTCCGGCAACCACCCCCCTCCTTGCTATTTGAAAGTCCTCCCGGTCAACCCGCTGATCACGTAATTCTGAAAAAAGATGACGATTAAAAGAATGGGGAGCACCGCGATAAAACCGCCAGCCGCCATTTTAGCAAACGGCATGTCCGTATACCCGGGAAATTCAAGTAAGGTGGGCATGATCATTTTTGCCCGGTGGAAGGTAAAGGAAAGGGAATACAAAAGGTCGTTGTAAGCCCAGACAAATCGAAGGATAAACAGGGCAAACAGGGCGTTTTTCAAGGCGGGAAAAACAATGCGAAGAACGATTCCCCACTCACTGCACCCGTCCAGCCGCCCAGCGTCAATCAATTCGTTTGGAAAATCGTATACATAAGGAAGGGCAAACCAGGAAAAAAGGGGGATGCCGCTGAACCCGTAGAGCATAATGAGCAATAGGTGGGTATCAAGTAACCGCAGACTATTGGCTACCTGGAAGATGGGGAGGACATAGACAATCCAGGGAAGAGCCACGAGCCAGATAATCCCATAGAGAAAGGTTTTTTCCATTTGAAAGTATATTTGACTAACGCATAGGCGACGGAAAAACTGAAAATAAGGGTGATGAATGAAGCGAGGACAACGATGAAGATGGAATTAGCCATATTTTTCAATACATCATACTTGGTAAAAATATCAATATATGAGTTCAGGGTTGCCAGGGAGGGAGGAGGAAAGTAATGTGGCTTGGTCCGCATGATTTCCGCTTCCGGCAACAGGGAGACATTCAAAGTCCAGTAGATCGGGAAGATGGTTAAAAGGGCGATGAAAGCAAGTCCGATCGCCTGGAGTACAATCTGAACACGAAGTTTTTTCTTTTTTTTCATTGTTCAATCACCCTCCTTTGCAACGGAGCGAATATGGTAACCACGAAAGCAGAGATGAACAGGCTCCAGATGGTGGAGACGGCGATCCCATATTCGTAGTTCCCGTAGCGAATGCCATGACGGTAAATATTCAAGGAAGCCACTTCGGTGGCAAATCCTGGACCTCCACCGGTAAGAGAGAAGATGAGGTCGAACTCCTGGAGAGAAAAGATGAAGAGAATGGTTCCCACAAAGAGCATGGTCGGTCTGAGCGATGGGAGGGTCACGTAAATAAAGTTTTGTATGATCCCGGCCCCCGCCACCCGGCTTTCCTCGTAAAGTTCAACTGGTATGAGCTGACAGGCGGCGAGAAACAACAGCCCGCTGAACCAGACGTCCCGGAAGATACGGGCTAAAATCACCGACGCCCTGGCCATGACTGGATCTCCCAGCCAGGAGAGACGGCTCTGAATGAATCCGAAACTCAGGAGGAGGTCGTTCACCACCCCGAACTGTTGGCTGAGAGCGATTTGTGCTAAAAGGCCCCAAGCGGTCAGGGATATAGCCCAGGGAATCAACAGTACCGATTTGGCAAAGCCCTGGCCGAAACCAAGCGAATTAATGAAAACTCCAATAAAAAGCCCGATAAAAGTCATGCTTAAAGCCACAATCCCACTGTAGAACAGGGTGAACTTGATGGAATCCCAAAAAGTCTAGTCATAGAGGACAGCCACGTAATTTTTCATACCGACATATACCCCTCTCCAGTCAAAAAAGGAGAGTCCGATACCGTAGAAGAAAGGAAGCAGGTGACTGACGAAGAAAAATGAAAAGGGAATAACCAGGAGAAAAATGAGAGATTTTTTTTGTTCCATCTTCCCCTCCTTGAATAAAAGCGCGTTCAAGACGCGCGTGGTATCACAACGAAATGGCTGTCCTTAAACTACCGGTTGAATCCCGGACGGTAAGGGTTTCATCCATCAACATACACCGGGGGGGTGAGTCATTCTTTCTTTTTTCAATGCGATCAAATAAAAGAGAGGCGGCGGCGTGTCCCACTTCATAGGTCGGGATGGACAGACTGGTCAGGGGAGGATCCAACAAGTCAGCTATCATATCATCCACTCCAATCAGGGACATATCCCGGGGAATGGCAATCCCCTCACTTTTGGCCGCCTTCAAAACACCCATGGCTAATTGTTCGCTGAAGGCAAACAGGGCGGAAGGGATGTTCGGCTGGTTGAATAATAATTTGGCACTACGGAAACCGCTTCTCTGGGTAAAATCATCCGCTTCCACAATCAGGTCGGGGTTCATCTCTAGGCCGAACTCGGTAAAAGCCTTTTTACATCCCTCCAGACGTCGTTTGCTGATACCGCTTCCCCGTACTTTCAAGATGGCGATGTGGCGGTGACCCAACTCAAGTAAGTACTTCATAGCCTTATAGCAGCCCATGGTGGCATCAGCGGTTATTACATCGGAAGCGTTAATACGGGTTGACCCGTAACAATTGACCGTGGGAATTCCGTTTTTCCTGGTTGTTTCTACCATCTGTTTCAAAGCATCATTATACGGGGTTGAGTAAATAATACCCCCCACCCGGTTTCGAATGAACATTTTCATCAATAATTGGGTTTTTATGTTATCGTTATCATTATTACAAATAATCACCGTATATCCCCGGGAAAAGGCAAAATCTTGAATACCTCGTGCAATATCAGCAAAAAAAGGGTTAGTGATATCTGGTAAGAGATATCCGATGGTCTGTGTCTTGTTCGTACGGAGGCTTTTGGCGACTAAGTTGTAATGATAATCTATTTTTTTCGCGGCTTCAAGGACTTTTCTTCGTGTGTTTTCTTTGACGTAGCCATAACCCGCCAAAGCCCGGCTCGCGGTTGCTACCGATACCCCTGCTTCGAAAGCGACGTCTTTTATGGTGACAATTTTATCTTTCATTCTCTATTCCTTTTTGTTAAATATGATAACGTTTACAGATTCGATTGTCAAGTTATCTCACCATCCCATAATGACAACCATAACGCTTAAGAAAATCATCCAAGCGTGGGTCGTGGCAATCTCATCCGACAACGAAGTTGTCGTCCTGAGGAGCATTTTTTGCGACGTGAGGATCTTATTATTTGATTTTATTCCAACTCAACGACTCAACGACTCAACAACTCAACATCTTTACAGTAAGTATTTTCATCATCTCTTGGTGCCAGGTTTTTAGCCCGGCATGAATGCCTACTCACGATTCACAACTCACCGAATTTTTATTGTCAGTGATATTGAAAAAGCGTTTGTTTTGATTTAAAGTGGTGAAGGTTGGGTAATGATTGGAGGTGTTGGTTATGAAAACTGGATGTCTGGCAAGACATCTCCTGATTGAGATTATAAATTCGGCATTTCTCAACGACGCTTTGCTTATGGAGGAATTCCTGAAAAAAATAGCCCATCTATTTGGGAGTACCATCTTAGGCCTGAAAGTCTATCAGTTCCAACCCTACGGTTTAAGTGCGCTCATGATTATGCCGGAATCGCATATCGCCATTCATACCTGGCCGGAATATCAATTTGCGTCACTGGATATATTTCTCCAGGCCGGGAGTGATCCCAATCAGAGCATCCCTTTAATACAAGATTACTTTCACCCCAAGGATGTTAAGATTATCGAATTGGAGAGGGGAATGAACTCATAAAATGGAACTCTGGTACTATGAGGATTATATTCACAACTACCGTCTGGGGCTTCGTGTCAAAGAAACTCTCTTTAGTGGCAAATCCCGTTTCCAGGACATACAGATCATTGATACCTATCTGTATGGGAAGACGCTCCTTTTGGATGGGATTGTCCAGACGACGGAAAAAGATGAATTTATGTATCACGAAATGTTGGTCCATCCGGCAATGGTCACTCACCCCGATCCTCGAAAGGTGATGATTGTTGGCGGGGGAGATGGTGGAGCTTCACGGGAAATTCTCAAATACCCGGTTCATGAAGTGACGCTGGTGGATATCGATGCCATGGTTATCGAGGTCTCCAGGAAGTATCTCCCGCAACTGGGGGACTGGGACAATCCGCGGTTGGAGGTTCGGATTGAAGATGCCGTTCAATATTTAGCTACCACTCCGGAACGGTTTGATGTCATCGTTATGGATTCAACCGACCCTTTCCCCAGCGGGGTTGCTGAGACTCTTTTTTCAAGGAGTTTTTTCCAAAACGCCTATGGGCACCTCTCCGATGATGGAGTATTGGTTTCACAAATCGAACCGCCATTTTTTGAACCTGAGCGTGTTCAAAAATACTGGAAAAATCTGGAAATGTTTCCTATAGTCAAAGTATACTGGGGTTTGGTTCCTACCTATCCAGGCGGAGTGTGGACCTATGTGATCGCATCTAAAAAGTATGATCCTGAAACCAGCGGGAAAGACCTACCCTTCCCAACCCGGTACTATACCCGACAGATCCACCCGGCCGCTTTTGTTCTCCCACCATTTATGCAGGAGAATATGAAACAAAATTCGGTAAACGGATAAAGGCCATAAAGCTGTCATTGCGGGACTGGCAGCCTACGGCGTAAGATAAAAGGGTAGCCTTGGAAAAAGAAGCCAAGGCTGAGGTTGTGGCAATCTCATCCGACAACGAAGTTGTCCTCCTGAGGAGCGTTTTTTGCGACGTGAGGATCTCATTTTTTGATTTTATTCCAACTCAACGACTCAACACCTCAACATCATTACAATAAGTATTTCCATCCTCTGCTGGTGACAGGGTTTTAGCCTGGCATGGATAATTACTCACTCATCCGAGCCAGGAGCGATTTTTGATGGTAATAGAGACCTTCCCTTACAGCCAGATTGGCAAAATCTTGATAGTTAAGCGTGGGATCTCCTTCTTGGGGGAAGATATATGACGATTTTTTGAGAAAATCGCGAACCGATAGCGGACTGGAGAAACGGCTCCCGCTTAAAGTGGGGAGAACATGGTTAGGTCCAAATCCATAATCACCCAATGCAACCGGAGCCCAATTTCCAAGAAATATCGCACCGGCATGTTGGACCATTGACAGGAGCCTCAAACTATCTTTGCAGCATATCTGGATATGCTCGGGAGCGACAGTATTGGAAATCTCAAAGGCAGTGGTGAGATTTTCAACCTGGTAGAGCGAGATTGGGACTTTTTTAGAAAATGGGAAAGGGTTTTTAGGATAGAGTAGATTGATATTCTTTTTTGTCTCCATAAGGACAGATGCAGATGGAGAGAGCAAGATCGACCGTGCCAAGGGATCATGTTCAGCCTGAGCCAATAAATCGATTGCGACCCACTCTGGCTGGCAGCTTTCATCGGCGATAATCAGCACTTCCGATGGACCAGCTAAAGAATCGATCCCAATTAGCCCACATAACAACTTCTTGGCGACTGTAACATAAATATTCCCCGGGCCGACAACCTTATCAACCTGAGGGATGGATTCGGTTCCAAAGGCAACTGCAGCAATCGCCTGAGCACCGCCGATGCGAATGACATTTTCGATCCCCAGGTAATGGGCAACCGCTAATACGTCAGGAGAGACTTTTCCTTGAGCATTGGGAGGGGTCAGAAGAACGATATTCGAAACCCCGGCAATTTGCGCTGGTATCACCGTCATGATAACCGAAGAAGGATAGGACGCACGACCACCGAGAATGTAGGCGGCGACTGAGGTTAAGGGGAGAACCATTTCGCCAAACTGTGAATGCCCACGGTTAAACCACCACGATTTTTCCAGCTGATTTTGATGAAAATCACGCACCCTTTCGACTATTTTCATCACTATCTGCTGGAAATCAGTTCCGGCCTGTTTCCAAGCGCGTTCAATTTCTTCGGGAAACACCTGGAACTGAGTCAAGCGACAGAGGTCATAACATTCCGTTAATTCTTTTACTGCCTGATCGCCCTCATTCATGACCTTTTCAATGATGAGCTGAACGTCCTTTTCGACTGCTTTGAGTTCCTGATAGACCAATTTCCGATTCAAACCGAGATCGTGAGAGATGGTCTCCGGGCTGATGTCCGTTTTCAAAATCAGGGGGCAGTCATTCATTCCCGATCACTCCTTTTAATTGTTGAACAAAGGCGAGGATGCTCTCCATTTTAGTTTTTATGCTAATTCGATTGGCGACCAGACGGGCTGAAACCGGGAAAATATTTTCCAATACTTTTAGTTTATTCTCGCGAAGGGTCTTACCGGTTGAAACCAGATCAATTACGGCATCGGTCAGATTGATAGCTGGAGCCAGCTCAATCGACCCGTAGAGGAAAAGGATGTCAGCGGTGAGTCCTTTTTCTTGGAGATAGCGCCGGGTGATGTTCGGATATTTGGTGGCAATCCGAAAGGTATCCTTGCTGAACAGTTCAGTGGTAGTGAGAGATTCCGGTCCGGCAATGACCATCTGGCATTTCCCAATGCGTAAGTCCAACAGCTCATAGACTTCATTGCCCCGCTCCTGAAGAATGTCTTTTCCAACGATGCCAATATCGGCTGCACCAAATTCCACATAGGTCGAACTGTCTTTGGGGTGTGAAAGAATGATTTTCCAGGGAAGAGATAGATCTTCAAATATCAATTTCCGGGAATTCAGGTTGAATGAGTCCGGCCAGGACGGCATCCGGGAAAGGAGGGCGATAGTTTCATCTTTCAACCGTCCGGTTGGGATGGACAAGGTGAGTTTATCCATGGTATATCACCTTCTGAATCTGTTCAGGAAGAATGTCCCAATCGATGTTGGTCCAGGAATATTCGTGGATGCCATCCGTCACTTTGAGAGCAACCGGGAGTTCACTTTCTTCCTGGGTAATCACCGATAAATGACTTTCACGGAGTTTTTGGGCCAAGAGAAAAACCGGCTTACGATAAGTTGGCTGATAATGAATGGTATAAATTAAGGGAGGAACGCTGTTCCCGGGATGTGATTTTTCATAAACTTCGACTAATCGTTCGACAAAAAGAGCAAATCCACAAGCGGGACGGTCTTTCCCAAAAATACGGAACAATTCATCATAGCGTCCGCCAGCTAAGAGAGGAGATCCAGAGAGTGGAGAAAAACCCTCAAAAATGACTCCGGAATAATAGTCGAAATCTCTGATTAGCCCCAGATTCGCCATGATATTCGCTTCCAGCCCAAAATCGACCAGAATATTCCAGATGGACTGAAGTCTTTGAAAAGGAACTGTAAATAGCTGGGTTTTTGGAAAACGATCCTGACAGCCAATTAGAAAATCTTTTTTCCCTCGGAGAAAGGGGAAGTCCAGCAACAATGAGGCCAGTTGAGGCTCAGCCGGGGGAAACTGCTCCAGGAAACTTCCCAATGCGATAAAATCTTTGGTTTTCATGATGACTTTAAGCTGTTGTTGCCGATCGGCCGAATAATCCATCATATCTAATATTCCCCGGAAAAAACCCACATGTCCAATATCAACCGCATAGTCACGTATCCCGGCTTCTTGCAAAGCGATAATCGCCAGCGCAATCACTTCAGCGTCAACCGCTGCGGTATTCTTCCCAATATTTTCCAATCCCATTTGGGTGAGTTCGCTTTCGGTCCGCAGAGGGGAGGAGGGGAGACGAAATATTTTACCATCATAGAACACACGAATGGTTTGGTGTTCACCGATCAGGTCACTGCTGTATTTACGGGCAATCGATGTTGTAAAATCTGGCCGGAGGCAGACCAGCTTTCCTTCACGATTTATGAATTGAAGTAAGCGCTCTTTTAATTCCTCCCCGATCACTTTCTGCAAGGTTGCAAAATATTCAAGAGAAGGAGTTTCCACTTCTTCAAAACCCCAGGAACTGAATAGATGGCGTAGTTTCATTTCAATATCTCTTTTTTTACGAACTTCCCGAGGATGGGTGTCCTTCATACCAAGAACTAAGTCCAAAGAAATCTCTCCTTTCCAGCGACACCAATCAAATCTAAATTATTGTATCATGAATTCTATCCTATAAATACCGTGACGAGTGAGTCGTGAATCGAATGGAACTGTGGAATTGGAAATACGTGAAATTATCACCCTCATCCTCACCTTCTCCCATCAAGGGAGAAGGAAACTGTTTGTGTCATCCTGATGATTCGTTTTCTGAATCCGTGAGGATCTCATTTTTTCCAATTCTTTTGGACCTCTCCCTTTGGATAAAGGGAGAATGAGAGGGATTCGAGCTTTTCGTCTTTTATTTTTTCCCATCCTTACACTTTTTACATTTTACCTTTTACCGAATTTTTCAAATCCCCCCTGACCCCCCTTTTCTAAAGTGGGGGAAAAGATTTCCATCTTCAGATGGTGCTGCGAAACAGCAGGGCGGTCTATCCTGGAAACTTTCACAGGATTCAGGATTCGATGTTAATCGTCACCCCTGAATGTTTCTATCAGGGGTCTAAAGTAAAAAAACCATAGATTCCCGATTAATGCATTCAGGAATGACGTACGGAAGACGTCACTTATCCTGTAAACTGTTAGGATGGCAGCCTACGGCGTAAGATGAAAAAATTCGAAACAACATGTATACACTTGGAGAAAGAATCCAAGAGTATGGCGTGAGGATCTCATCTTTTGATCTTTTTCAACTCAACAACTCAACCTCTCAACACCTCAACATTTTGGTGTTTCCATCCTCACCTGGTGCTGCGCTAACAGCATGGAGGTCTATCCTGAAAATACAGTGAGAAGTGAGAAGTGAGTCGTGAGAAGTAAAAAGCTGTGGAAATGAAGAAGCTTTAAAAAATCACTCTTCATCTTCAATTTTTCTAATTCTCAGCTTTTTTTCAACTCAACAACTCAACCTCTCAACACCTCAACATTTTGGTGTTTCCATCCTCATATGGTGCCACAACGTGGCATGAGGGTCTATCCTGAAAATGAGAGAATAAAAATAAAAAATGGAACTCTTTCAATATCTGCATAATTCATCTAAAACCAATCACAGAATCATATATAATAATCATTGGTAATGGATGTGACTCGTAGAGCTCAAACCGAAAGGAGAAATATCCATGGGTAGCGTGAAAGACCTGTATGTTATGACTTCTCCCCGAGAAAACCAGATGGGACGCGGGAAGTTCGTTTTTTCAGATCGATATTCAGTCTTTGATTGGGGAGAAATGCCTGATCATATTGCCCGGAAGGGAGAATCGCTCTGTCTCATTGGTGCCTATTTTTTCGAAAAGTTAACCAGCTTAGGGTATATCACCCATTATTTAGGCCTGGAAGAAAATGGACAGGTTAAACAACTCTCTCAGCTCATCTCTCCTTCTTCCGTCATGCATGTTTCCCTGGTCCAAGTCATACATCCCACCCAGATTGGGAATCAATATGATTATGGAGTTTATCACCAGGAACGGACGAATTTTCTCATTCCCTTTGAATTCATCTATCGTAATTCGATACCTGCCGGGGCCAGTTTTCGCAAACGAGTAGAAAGCGGAGCCATAAATTTAAAGGAATACGGCTTGGAGAAGTTGCCGTCGCCCGAAGAGAAACTTTCTTCACCCATTCTCGATGTTTCCACCAAACTGGAGGAGCAGGACCGATATCTAACCTGGAACGAAGTGGAGCAACTCCGCATCATTGATCATCAGGATATTCACGATATCCAACAAGTTATTACCTTCGCTGACCAACTCATCACTGAGGAAATGAAGCGAATCGGTCTCACCAACGAAGATGGGAAAATCGAGCTCGGCTTTGATCCGGAAAGACAATTGATGTACATCGATGTTCTGGGAACCCCCGATGAGTGCCGATTTATGATGAATAATATCCACCTGAGCAAAGAAATTGCCCGTGAATTTTATCGAAAAACGACTTGGTATGAAGAAGTGAAACAGATGAAATCACGGCATCAGATCGGATGGAAATATTACGTCAAGAGCCAACCTGAGCCTCTTCCCGAGCAACTCCTTCAGGCCATCAGCTGGGTCTATCAACGCATCGCCATGGATCTCACCGGTCGGGAATGGTTTCCCAACGTTCCCTCTCTGCCCCAAATAGTTGTAGAAATCACCCGGTTTGTATAAAATAATAATGTTCTTCACGTGCGCCCGTGGCTCAAAGGATAGAGCAGCGGTTTCCTAAACCGCAGGTTGAAGGTTCGACTCCTTTCGGGCGCACCAGCTCTATCCATAAAGCCAAAAATTTTAACCACATCTAAAACGATTAAAAATTCCATATATAAATAAGGCCGCTTTAAAAGAATCGTACTAAGCTTTCCAATTAAAACCCAAAGCGTTATAATTTTAATTACTCGAAAACCTTATCACTATTTTTCCCACACTATTTCTATAAAAATATCCAAGAATGGACAAACCCAATTATTTTAACAAGGAGGGGAATTTTATGTTATTTGTTATTCTCTGTAATGTAAAAGGTGGAACCGAAAAAGATAGAATCCAACGAAGAATGACATGGAAAGCTCCAGAAGGTGTTCAACTCAAAGCGGAGTATTGGCTAGCAAACGAATTTCCAAATGTAGTTCAGATTGTTGAAACAGATAATGCCCAATTAATGATGAATGGTATAGCGGAGTGGGACGATTTTTATAACATCAGTATATATCCCGCTATTACTGCCGAAGAAGGAATGCGATACATCCAGGAAATGATGAATAAGTAGGCTTCAATAAATACTTCCCTTAGACAGAAAATCTCTCCAAGGGAAGTAAAAATAAAATTGTTAGCGTCTGAATACTGAGATAGGAATTTCCTGTTTTTTGTATTTAATCTTCCTCATTTTTATCTGTATCATCTTCATATTCAATGGTATTACAGATTGATATTTCCTCTTAAATTTTCTCTCAGGAAAAACCAAGAAACATTTGGTCATATACGACCGATGAGGAGGGAGAGGAAGGTGAGGGTTTTCCCCCGTCCCCGGCTCCCTCGGCCAAAGATGTGATCGAGGGAAAGGTCAAAAAAGATGGTACTGGCGATTTCCGGAATTCCCTCCACCATTGAGCCGTAGTTCCACACCGATGAGAGATCGACCGGATGGGGTTTGGTGAGAGGGAGTTCACGGGGGATGGGAGAAGACGGGAAAGGAAGCGACGGTTGACGTTTTTCTTTGAGCTCACGGATGATGGATTCAGCCAGGAGAACGAGCTGGCGCTCCTCTTCTTCAGTGGTGGCGATACCGACATGCCGGATGATTTTCTGGGAGACAGTTTCTCCCCTCCGGCGGGATTCGATAATCTGAATACTTTTTCTGGGACTATTTTTAGTAGTTTTCACTCTCACGTACATGAGTAAAGCCTACCAGAAAAGATTGAACTCAAAATCAGAATGGCTCAATGGTGAGGGTTTGAATGATATCAGTCGAGAAAAAGCGGCGAAGTCGGGTCTTAATTGGTGGTGATTTGAAGAAAATACAGTTAATATCATATTTCTTTTCTCCCCTTGATTTGAGCTCCGGCAAAAGCGCCGTCCAGAAGATCAAGATCAAGATTAATATTTGCTATCTTCTTGGTTGAATCAGGATGACTGGAAAGGATGGAGGAAATGATATCCTTGGTATAGAAGTAAACCGGTTCTATTGATACATCAACAAAACCGACGCTTCGTAGGATGTTTTGGTATTCATCGATGGAGAGAGCTCCAGCAATGCATCCTGCCCAAAGTTCAGCTTGAGAACGAAGAGCTTCTGGAATCTTTTTTAAAACCACAATATCTGCGATAGTCAACCGACCACCATTTTTAAGAACCCGAAAGGCTTCGGAAAGAGATTTCTCTTTATCCTCAGATAGATTAATCACGCAGTTGGAAAGGATAACATCAATTGACCTATCAGGGAGAGGAATTTCTTCTATATATCCTTTAATGAATTCAACGTTTTGAACCCCCATTTTCGCCTGGTTTTTCTTTGCTAAAGTGAGCATTTCATCGGTCATGTCGAGACCATAGACTTTCCCAGATGGACCGACATATTTCGCAGCGATAAAAACATCGATACCGCCCCCGCTACCTAAATCAAGAACAATTTCACCCGATTTCAGTTCTGCAAAAGAAAGGGGATTTGCACATCCCAATGATGCTGAGAGCGCTTCTTTGGGAATGTCAGATAAATTCTCTTGAGTATAGAGAAATAATGGGCTGGATGAATCGACACAGCAGGAACTTTTACTCCCACAGCAACAGGAAGATCCGGAGCTGACGTGCTGGGCAATTTCTTCATAATGTTCCTTGACTTTTTCTTTAACATTGAATTTCATTGTGATTCACTCCTTTGTTGAGGCAACATGGATTTTGTTCCATTGATTGCAAAATAATATTTAAACTCTCAATGATTTGATTTCGTTTATCAAACGGAATAGATTCCATAATTCTTTGATAATATTGATCCATATTGGTTTCAATATTTTTAAAAAGATCATATCCCTTTGAGGTGAGTGTGATATTAACGTATCGGCGATCTTTTTGGTTCAAACTGCGGGTTGCCAACTCCTCTTGAACCAGGTTATTTACTGTTCGACTAAGAGTTGTATTGTCTAACCCTAATTTTTCAGATAGATCATTTAATGAAAGGGTCCCGGCTCGGCCGATTTCCACTAAAGCATGACATTGGGCAAGAGTAATTCCACAACAGGAAAACTGAGTTTTATCAAGCCCTCCCAGCTTGCGAACTAGTTTACGGAGAAGTTCGCGTAATTCCGACCAATCATTCAACGTATTCATTTTATTCACCCTTATCATTGTAATACAAAACTATTGTATTTTACAATAATTGGAATATTTTTTTGTGAGAAAAGATAATTCGAATTATATCTATTCAATTCACATTTTTGTAGATTCCAAAATTGTGTCAATGGATAAGAAGGGAATAAATAACCAAAAGAGGCAACAGAAGGGCTTCTTTTCCTTGCAGCATGGCGGTCTATCCTGGAAACTGTCACAGGATTCGATGTTAACCGTCACCCCTGAATGTTTCTATCAGGGGTCTAAAGTAAAAAAACATAGATTCCTGATTAATGCATTCAGGAATGACGTATGGAAGACGTCACTTATCTTGTACACTGCCAGGATGGCAGCCTACGGCGTAAGATGAATAAATTCGAAACAACATGCATACACTTGGAGAAAGAATCCAAGAGTATGGCGTGAGGATCTCATCTTTTTATTTTTTTCAACTCAACAACTCAACCTCTCAACACCTCAACATTTTGGTGTTTCCGTATCCTATGGTGCTGCATAGCAGCATAGCGGTCTATCAGGAAATCAACGAGCCAAAATAATTCAAACCCAATTTAAGACACTTCCATGTTCATTTTTTCAAAACTTTCAAGATGTTTTTGATCTAGATTCTTAAATTCGATACCTAATAACAAAGTAGTTAAAACAAAAGCTATCGCATCAGATAGAGGACCAGCAGCAAAGATACCGATTAATCCAAAAAACCGGGGAAGAATGACCACCAATGGGATTAATACGAGTAACTGACGAATGAGGCTTAAAAACATAGCTTCTTTTGCTTTGCCAACTGCAAAGAAATACCCGATACCTACAATTTGAAAACCAACCAATGGAAGCATGAGAAGAAAAATTCGCAAAGCTTTTACTCCCATAGAAATGAGGTTTTGATCGGTTTTGTTGAAAAGCTGGATAAATCCTTGAGGGAAACCCATAATAAAAAGAAAACCAATGATAACCACTCCAGTTGCAGCTAAGGAAGCAATACGTAGGGTTTCCTTCACCCGATCAAACTGTTGCGCCCCGTAGTTATACCCTATAATAGGTTGAGCTCCTTGGTTGATTCCAAAAATAGGCATAAGGATCAACATGTTAATACTGTTGATTATACCCATTACTGATATCGCCGTGTCACCACCATAAAGATGTAAACTCTTATTCAAAATAACGTAGAGGAGAGTTGCTCCCATTTGCAACACGAAGGGAGCAATCCCGATGAGAAAAATCCGTGACACGACTGATGGATTGAGTCTCAAGTTTTTGAAATGGAAATGAAGGGTACTTTTTCCACTGAGGAAATACCGGAATACCCATATGGCCGATACTAATTGAGATAATATTGTAGCTATCGCAGCCCCCTTGATTCCCCACCCAAAAACAAAGATAAAAAGAGGGTCAAGGACACTATTTAGCAGAGCACCAATGAGCATTGTTGCCATGGCGATTCGAGGGTTTCCTTCGGCTCGGATGATATTATTCATCCCGAATCCAACACCCATGAATATTCCACCGATGAGGATGATATGTAAATAATCCATAGCATAAGGGAGTATGGTTTCGCTGGCACCAGAAATGATCAATACCGGTTTAAGAAATATTAAACCGAAAACAGAAAGAACAAGTGAAATAATAATCATTAGGGTAAGAGTATTACCGAGTGTCAATTCAGCATCATCTTTTTTTCTTTCTCCTAATTTGATCGAAACCAGAGCGGTTGATCCCATTCCAACCAGCATCCCAAAGGACATCATGAGCATCATATAGGGGAAACTCACTGTTATACCGGCAATACCGAGGGATCCAACACCCTGTCCCACATAAATCCGGTCAACGATATTATATAAAGCATTCACCAACATTCCGACAATAGCCGGAATGGAAAATCGCCATAATAAAGTTGATATTTTTTTATCTCGAAGTTGTTGCGAATGATCCATTCTATAAGTCTCCTTTGAACGATTTTGCTTCAATTCTGAGAAATCAAAGTCTATGGAGTAAGATCGATAAAGCGAAAGACATCTATGTCTACTCTCTTATATGATCTCTTTTTATGGATTTAAAGCAATTACTAAAAAATATGATAAACTACTACTTTAACAAAATTAAACAAAAAATTCAAACATGTTGGCGTCTTCTGTTCATCTCCATTTATTGGTGTATCATGTGCTGGTGCAACAGTTTATCACCAACAGATGGTAATGAAGAAGTAATTATCATTGGAAAATGGAATAATAATCCATTCAGGTCATATGAAAGACTTTTAATCCAGCGGGAAATCCTCGCCTGTAAAGGCGGGGTATCTATTAAAGAGAAAATGACTTTGGTTGAAGGAAATCAGAAAAAAATATATAATGGCTCAGGAGATACCGGTCAGCTGTCTTCCCGTTTACAAAATATGCATCTTCATGGTTTTCATCTCAAAAGATCATTTTGACCATTCCAAAACCCTCGTAAATTGAATATAATTGTGTTTTGGAATTTAATCCGATATCCAATCGCTATGAACTTATGGACCAAAGAAGGTCCTTTTTGGTTTTTAGATTGTTTTATGGAGTGGGTATAATGAGTCGTCTGATTACTGAAGTCATTAAAGAAGCACTTGAGAATGTTATGAATGATCATTATTTAGAATCATCAGATGGAATCATCTTTACCGTCGAACCAACCCGTGAAAAAGATCACGGAGATTTTGCGACCAATATTGCTTTTTTACTTTCCAAAAAGCTTCGCCAGTCACCCCGTGACCTGGCTGCCCAGATTACCTCACATCTAAAGCCGTTATTAGAGGATATCGCTGATATTGAAATCGCTGGTGGTGGCTTTATTAATTTTTTTCTGGATGACCGGGTTATTTTCTCATTTATGCAAGATATTTTTAAGGAGAATGAAGACTATGGATCAGTGAATCTGGGGAAAGGAGAAAAATTCCAGGTTGAATTCGTCAGCGTAAACCCAACCGGCCCCCTCCATGTTGGTCATGGAAAGTGTGCGGCTTTTGGAGATGCCCTGGCTCGAATTTTAAAAAAAGCTGGATTTGCAGTTGAAAAGGAATACTATATCAATGATGCCGGTAGACAAATCGATATGCTGGGACTAACTTTGGAAGCCCGCTACCGTGAGCTTTTAGGGGAAACGATGGAAATCCCCGAAGGAGGATATAAAGGGGAGTACATGATCGATATTGCCCGTGACCTCAAAAACGAGCGGGGTGATCGATTGCTTGAACTACCTGAACCAGAAAAAACCTCTCTTTTTAAGTCCTATGCCGTTCAAAAAATCTTGGCGAGCATTCAAAATGATCTACGCGATTTCCGAGTCTCATTTGATGTCTGGTTCAGTGAAAAGACCCTTTACCAAAATGAAGAGGTTCAAAAAGCCCTTAACCTATTGATAGATCATGGTTTTACCTATGAAAAGGATGGCGCCCTTTGGCTTAAAACCCAGGACTGGGGAGATGATAAAGATCGGGTTTTAATTAGAGAAAATGGGGCGCCGACCTATTTCGCGTCCGATATCGCTTATCATTTTAACAAATGGCAAAGGGGATTCAGGCGAGTGATTGATATCTGGGGTGCCGACCACCATGGGTATATTCCTCGTATGCGGGCGGCAGTGAATTCCCTGGGATTACCGGAAGATTTTTTAGAAATATTTATCGTTCAATTTGTTACTCTCCTCCGTAAAGGACAACCAGAGCGAATGTCCACCCGGCAAGGCGAATTCATTCCACTTCGTAATCTTATCGACGAAGTCGGTGTCGATGTGGCGCGTTACTACTTTATCATGAGAGATCCGGCTACTCACCTTGAATTCGACATTGAAGAAGCTAAAAAAACATCGATGGATAATCCAGTTTACTATATCCAATATGCCTATGCCAGGATTTCTTCGGTTTTCAGAGAAATGGAAAAGAAGGGGCTTTCAAAGCTCAATACCAGCCAGGTGATTCATTCTTTTATCAATGAAGATGAGAAATTTTTGGCAAAAAATCTGATATACTTTCCAGAAGTGGTTAAGCGTGCAGCAATCGCTCGGCAACCCTATATGGTGTGTAATTATTTAATGGATGTTGCGGGCTCTTTTCATACTTTTTATAACAACAACCGGATTCTGGACGAAGAAAATCCAGGAATTACCTCTTTGCGTCTTAAATTGTGCGATGCCACTCGTTGGGTGATTCATAATGCGCTTGATTTATTGGGCATTTCTGCTCCAGAAACAATGTAGGGAAGGTCGATCTCAATGAATTGTCGGGAAGGAAAATTTATTTTTGTAACCGGTGGAGTGACTTCTTCACTGGGAAAGGGGATAACCGCTTCATCGATTGGGCGTATCTTGAAAAGTCGTGGTCTGAAAATTACTATGCAAAAATTTGATCCATATATCAATGTCGATGCTGGAACTATGAATCCATATCAACATGGTGAAGTGTTCGTAACCCAGGACGGCGGGGAAACCGACTTGGATCTCGGTCATTATGAACGTTTTATAGATGAAGAACTCTCTCGTTTAAGCAATGTCACCACCGGTAAAATTTACAGCTCGGTGATTACCCGGGAACGCCGGGGTGATTATCTGGGTGCGACAGTACAGGTCATTCCCCACATTACCAATCAAATCAAGGAAGAAATTTTCCGATTGCGTGAAGAAAGCGGTGCCGATATTTCCATCGTTGAAATAGGTGGAACCGTAGGTGATATCGAGGGGCTTCCTTTCTTAGAGGCTATTCGACAAATTAAAAATGACATCGGAAAATCCAATTGTTTGTATGTTCATGTTACCCTGATTCCATATCTCGATGCTGCTGGTGAACTCAAGTCAAAACCCACTCAACATAGTGTAAAAGAACTACGAAGTATTGGTATTCAACCTGATATGATTATCTGTCGTTCATCTCATGTTATGACTCGTGAAGTGATCTCAAAAATAGCTTTATTTTGTGATATTGAAAAAGAAGCTATTATACCGGTTATGGATGCCGAATCAATCTATGATGTACCTATAATATTGGAAGAAAAAGGAGTTGGAGATCTTATTATTAGTAAATTACAATTGACCGCCTCTGAGGTTGACTTGAAGGAATGGTCGGATATCATTTCCCGGATGAAAAATACCGATGAAGAAATTATTATTGGTCTCGTTGGGAAATACGTCGAATCCAAGGATGCGTATTTAAGTATTAACGAGTCCTTGAAACACGGTGGTGGAGCCCTTGGAGTAAAAGTGAAGATAAAACCAATCGAGGCTGAAAAAATCCAGAATCATACCTTGCATCAGTTCTTGAATTCTCTCGATGGAATTATCGTTCCAGGAGGGTTCGGAAAAAGAGGAATCGAAGGAAAAATGCTGGCTGCTCAATTTGCCCGAGAAAACCATATTCCATATTTTGGAATATGTCTCGGGATGCAAGCAGCAGTGATCGAGTTCGCTCGTCATGCAGCGGGAATGAACGGTGCTCATTCGACTGAATTTTATCCTGAAACGCCTTTTCCTGTCATTGATTTTCTTCCTGAACAACGTGGTCAAAAAGATATGGGAGGAACCATGCGGCTGGGGAATTACCGTTGTGTCTTAAAGAATGGTACAAAAATCAGTCTCCTTTATCAACACAATGAAATAATGGAACGACACCGTCACCGTTATGAATTAAATTCGGATTACATCGATCAATTGGAAAGTTCTGGAATGATCATGGCTGGTTACAATCCTGAATTTCAAGTTGTCGAAATGATCGAACTGACCGAGCACCCCTGGTTTGTGGGTGTCCAATTCCACCCCGAATTTAAATCCCGACCAAATCGACCCCATCCTTTATTTTATGGTTTTGTGAAAGCTGCACGCACTTATCATAAATCAGAAAGAATAGGAGAGAAATCTTTTGGGAATCGAATCTAATCCTATTGGAATTATAGATTCAGGAATCGGTGGTTTAAGTATGGTCGTTGCCTTAAATGATTTACTTCCTTCTGAAAATATTATTTATATTGCAGATCCGCTCCATTTTCCATATGGAGAGAAATCAAAAGAAGAATTGATGATCATTGCTTCCTCTCTGATGTCCTTTCTTATCGAAGAAAAAAAGGTAAAAGCAATCGTTACCGCTTGCGGGACGATCAGTTCCACTTGTTTAGAAGATTTCTACCGTTTATTCCCGGTTCCGATCTTCGGAATTATTAATCCCGCAACTGAAGAAGCAGTTAAAACCACTCAAACTGGAAAAATCGCGGTTTTGGCAACGACAGCGACTGTTAAAAGCGGATCTTTTCGACTGAAAATACATTCCAAAAATCCGAATCTCATTGTCAGAGAAGAGGCTTGGCCAGAGTTAGTCAGTGCAATTGAAAACGGATCATATCTCACTGAGGATTGGAAAAAATGGGTGAAAAACCAATTTATTCAATTTGAAACTGAGGGATTCGACACCATTATCATGGGATGTACTCATTTTGCTTTGATTACCTCCTTCTTTCAAAGTCTGATAGAATCATCTCAATCGATCGTGAACCCAGCTTTAGCGACTGCCCGAGAAGTCCGAACATTCTTAGAACGGCATCATTTATTGGCATCTTCAGGCAGAGGAAAAAACAACATCATTATTAGAGGAAATTGTCAAAACATGGAAAAAATTTTAATGGAATACCCAGATTTTCACTCCATTTGTCCGGAATCATTTCCCGAAAGATTTTCACCAAAACCATATTGCTGTTTAGAGAGATCTCTTACCCCAGTTTTCCATTCGATATAAAGCAGCTATTGGTGAATTCTGGATGGAAAAAATTAAGATTTATCGTTTTCAATCATTTGCCAAAATTAATTGGTATTTACGAATTGGACAATTGCGTGGTGACGGTTATCACAATATCCAATCAATTATGCAACTCATATCACTTCATGATACTATAGATTTGTATTTCCCCAAAACCACTGATGAGATATACTGTAATTACGATATACCATCCGGTGATGGAAGCTTGCTCGGTCGCTTGTTTCATCTGGTTCGTGAGTTGTGTCCGCAGGTGAAAAACACTTGTTTTGGATTGAAAATTGAGAAGCATATTCCCCCTGCCAGTGGTTTGGGTGGTGCCAGTAGTAATGCCGCTACCATTTTAAAAATGATCAACCAGATTCTTAATTTGGGTTTTTGTCAGGAAAAACTCATTCAACTTTCGGCGACACTCGGTTCTGATATTCCATTTTTTGCTTCTGGTTATCCTTTTGCGGTTATTAGAGGGCGGGGAGACAGAATTGATGCCCTTTCTAATCCTCCACGAAAAAACTTGGTGCTGGTTTTTCCTCATCAGGGAGTGAATACTGGCTGGGCTTACCAAGAATGGGATAGAAATCATCAGAAAAATGAACCAATTTGTGATTTATACGTAGATAATTTTATTCATCATCCCGAACTGAATGAGATTGAAAATATTATTTGGAATGACTTTGAAACGATTGTATTTCGACATTATCCTGAAATCAAATCTTTGAAACAACTTATGGAAAAATATGGGTGTTTACGGGTTTTTATGAGTGGAAGCGGGTCAAGCATGATTGGTACCGTAGCTGAAGATAAAAAAGTCTTTGAGATTGTCAAAAAACTTCAAAGGCAGGGGATAAATGCCATAGGGACAACAACCAAATCGGAAGAATGTAGTAATCATGTAATGGTCTATTATGGGGAGGGGAATAAATATGACTGATGCTATCATCTTGGCCGGAGGAAACAATAACCTCGAATTTCAAAAAAAATTTGGGGTCAGCAATCGCTCACTACTTGTCATCCAGGATAAATTTATGATAGAGTATGTTATAGAAGCCCTCAAAGAGGTTTCCTCAATTAAACGAGTAGTCGTTGTTGGACCTGTCAAAGAATTGAAATCCCGAATTGGAAAGCGTGTCGAAGAAGTAGTTCCTGCTGGCGATGATCCCTTTGAAAGTACGCTAAAAGGTATTGATTATCTCAATTCCGATCAAAAAATATTGGTTATTTCAAGCGATATTCCTTTGATTAAGGGAGAGATGATCGATGATTTCTTTTTACGTTGCAGCAAGCAGTTAGCTGATTTTTATTATCCCATCGTTCGTAAGGAAGTTTACCAGAAAAAGTTTGGACTGACGAAAAGAACCTTTGGCTGTCTCCGTGAAGGATGCTTTAGCGGTGGGAATATGTTGCTCATTGATCCAGCCATAGTGCAGCAAAAAAGGGAGTTTATATCTCGAATCGTCAGAAGTCGCAAAAGTCCTCTTACCATTGCCCGAATTTTAGGTGGGGGGATCATCCTGAAATACCTCTTTAAGCAACTTTCAATTAAAGATATTGAAGATCGAGTCGGCCGGATTTTAGGAATGAAAGGTTTAGCCATTATTTCACCCTATCCGGAAATGAAATTTGACGTTGATTCTCCGGAACATGTTGAAATAGCAAAGAAATTCTTAAAAAAGTAAATTTTTGTCGGTTTTCAACCATTCGCATGATTGGTCTCTATGGGAAGTATGGACCTGTAAAGCGGCCCACTCTGCCTCAATAACCATTATCGTTTTTCAAACCCTTAAATACCATGCAATACGTTGCGAACCGAGCATTTTTAGAAAAGAAACTGGAGGAGGTTCAATTGAGTACAGATAATAATCAGTTTGATATTGAAGTAGAAGAAAAAGAAATAGATAAAGAAAAAGAACCCGAAAGAGAAAAAACCAAAGCTGAACTTCAATTTTCTCTTGGTGACTTGAAAGATAAAACGAATACTGAATTATGTGATATTGCCCAGGGAATGGGAATTTCCGGGTATAGTCGGAAGAGAAAAAGTGAGCTCATATTTGAAATATTAAAAAAAGCGACTGAATCCAAAGGCTATATTTTTAGTGAAGGAATTTTAGAAATTACCATTGAAGGATATGGCTTTCTTCGTACCGCTGATGACTTCACCGTCAGTGAAAACGATGTGTATGTTTCTCCCTCCCAAATCAAACGTTTTGCTCTGAGCAGTGGTGATAAAGTTGCTGGTCAAGTTCGTCCCCCAAAAGAAGGGGAGAGATATTACGCCCTGCTTCGCATCGAGGCAATCAACGACGAAGATCCGGAACAAGCCAAGAAACGCCCTTTGTTTGAAAACCTCACTCCGATATTCCCCAATCGTCAGTTTATTCTGGAAACCGCACCCAATGAAATCTCGACCCGTATTATCGATCTCTTTGCCCCCATTGGTGTCGGACAACGCGGTCTTATCGTTTCTCCACCCAAAGCTGGGAAAACCGTATTGTTAGAAAAAATCGCCAACGGTATCACCACCAACTATCCAAACGTTGTGCTCATCGTCTTGCTTATTGATGAACGTCCGGAAGAAGTCACCCATATGGAACGATCGGTGAAGGGGTTCGTTATTGCCTCAACTTTTGATCAAAAGCCGGAAAATCATATCCGGGTGGCGGAACTGACCCTGGAGCGTGCGAAACGTTTGGTTGAAGAAGGAAAAGATGTGGTCGTTCTTTTAGACAGCATCACTCGATTGGCACGGACGAATAACCTGGTGGTACCCAACACTGGGAAAACCCTGTCCGGTGGTATTGATTCATCAGCACTCCATTGGCCTAAACGGTTTTTCGGTGCCGCTCGAAATATTGAAGAAGGCGGAAGTCTTACTATATTAGCAACAGCGTTGGTAGAAACCGGTTCCCGTATGGACGAAGTCATTTACGAAGAGTTTAAAGGGACAGGTAACATGGAGTTACACTTAAGTCGCGCACTTTCCGAAAGCCGTATCTTTCCTGCCATTGATATACACCGTTCTGGAACCCGAAAAGAAGAATTACTGATTAAACAAAATGATTTAGAACGGATATGGATGCTCCGGAAACTTCTGGCGAATGTCGATCAGCAAGAAGGAGCCCAGATGGTAATTGATCGAATGAAAAATACCAAATCAAACCGGGAATTTCTAAAAATCATCGATCAGGTCCTTAAAAGTTCCCGCTAATTTTGACACTGAAAAGAGCTCTATGTTATAATACAACTCACTTTTACATTGTGCTGTAAAGGCTTCCCATATTCCTGATGGTCAGCGGTATTCAATTAAGTCTTACCAGGAAAGGGTCGTCTCACGGTCACAAGATAACAAGTCGAATGACACCAACTGAGGTTTAAACCGACGATGAATGTGGTGCCCGAGAGGTGATAAAGAATGAAAAAAGGGATCCATCCCGATTATAAAGAAACTCGTGTTATTTGTGCCTGCGGAAATAGTTTTGTCACTCGATCAACCAAGAGCCCTGAGATTCGGGTGGAAATCTGCGCAAGCTGCCATCCATTTTTCACCGGTCAGCAAAAGCTTATCGATACCGCCGGTCGAGTGGAGAAATTCCGAGCCAAATACGGCGAAAACTATTAGTTATCATTCAACTTTGAACTAAAAAAAGGTAGCTTGTCATTGAACTTGCTACCTTTTTTTATTGGTTGAGGAACGAATGATGCTTGGGAAAAAAGAATGAATGTAACCCTTTTGAACTGGACACCAGATCCGGAACTCACCATTGCTCGAGCAGCTCGTCTCTGCTATAGCGAGAAATTTGAAGAAAACCTTACCTTAGACAAAGCCCGTAAATTAATTACCAATGTTGTTGCTCGCGGTCATGAATCAGTATTAGAACACGCTTCTTTTACTTTTTTAATCGAAGGACTTTCACGAGCCGCTTCGCACCAACTGGTACGTCATCGTTTGGTTTCTTTTTCTCAACAAAGTCAACGTTACATTCGCTTTAAAAACCCCAACTATGTAATTCCCCCATCGATTGAAAGTAATCCACGTGCTACAATGATTTTCAATAATATTG
>Ga0116202_10000104_pt1 | contig 39868 bp, 36 predicted proteins | sample LakKivw325mmetaG_FD_94479 | JGI IMG/M metagenome (GOLD analysis project Ga0116202, IMG submission 94479) | Anoxic lake water microbial communities from Lake Kivu, Rwanda to study Microbial Dark Matter (Phase II) - Lake Kivu water 325m metaG | ecosystem: Environmental > Aquatic > Freshwater >... | reverse complement strand
TGGTTCTTCTTGAACATGGCTTGTCCTCTCGGGTGGTTCCCTCGCATTATATTAAAGTTTCCGCTTTTTGAGGAGAGGCCAATTCGGAGTCGCTTTGTCCAGTCGTTTTTGCAGTGGAGTCAATCTTACTATCTCGCCGACGCGAAGCCCTGCTGAATAGGCGACCATCAAGAGCGCTTTGTGTTTTAGGTTTGTCGTCACTTTCAACAGTTTCGCTACTTCTTCACGGCTCAAGACGACCGGCAGTTGACTGGGCCTTTTCATGCGCGGCAGATCGGACACTTTCCCTGGCTGCTTTAACACCGCCTCGTACAGCAAAATCAACGCTGCCCGTGCTCCGCGGCAATAACCTGCCGAAACGCGCCCGCTGGACGCCAGTTCGACCAAGTATTGGCGGATATCTTCACGCTCGGCTTGGTCCGGTTCGACTTTCAACCAGCAAAGATAATTCCGTAGGTGCTGTCCATAACTCTTGCGCGTGCCATATGCCATGCCGCGTAAGACTAATTCATCGTCTACAGCTTTTATCATAGGGTGAGGTGAATTTGTCGTGAGTGGTTTGCCAAGCGTCGTCGACACACGAGGTTTAGCCGCTGGCGCACTACCAGATTTTGGCTTTACGGGAATGTAAGGTATCGTTTTTGCCGGTGTCGCGAGGATATCTGCTACCATTGCCCGCGACTGGGGAGTATCAGGGATGGTCCAAAATTTATTCTCTGGATTCCATCTCCGTCCAGAAATTTTCTTTATGGCCGCGACAATTGCCTCGTTGTAGTCGAATTTAACAACGAGACGGCCCTCTGGGCCGGGGGAAATCTCCACCTTTGGCATATTTCCTCATTCTCCTCACAAGCATTATACGGCAAAATTGTCTTACCTCAATCACTCACTTCCTGTCGTTTCCTCTCTCGTTTCTTTTGGCCTTTCTCTTATTGCCTGTCACCTTCTTGCTTTTTACTTCCTTCTCGACGCGCCGTTTCTTCGCCGACTTCTTCGGCTTCTCTTCTTTCATTTCCGCCTTCGGCGCGAACAACTCCTCGAACTTCGCCCGGAGTGAGGGCATACCCGACCGAAAGAAAGAGATGCGCCCCGATCACTTCTGCTTGTGTGGCGCTTGTTCTTCTGCAACGGCCTGCGCAGGAATATCCGCCCGCTTGTATCGTTCCGAAGCGGCGCGCACCTTCACCTGCTGCCAGAACTCATCGCGTGACAGTCCTTTGCCGGCCGCGATGCTCTGTCTGGAACGGTTGAGCAATGCCTGGAAGCGCGGCGAACGGGACAGCACCAATTGCTCCAAATCATCGTCATCAACAGGCGCGACCAGCACAGCAACGGCTTTGCCATTGCGCGTGATGATGACCGGGCCGCTGGTCTCAGCCTCGGTAAGGTAAGCGCTCAAACGCGCTTTGACATCTGCTAGTGAGGCGATTTTCATGTCTCGAACTCCTCGTTACCGATGAATAAGCGACTATCTTCTTTATGGTAAGTCGCTCATCCAATGCCGACTCGATGAGCGAATGATATTTCCGCTCGATAGCTGTGAGATGGTCAAACACTTCGGGTGCAAAGATGATGGAAAACCGTGTCTGATGCGGCGTCATCGGATTAGAATTATAGTCATAATTATGGTTTCGTCAACGATCTGGTTTGACCTTTTCTGCTGGCTTTCCTTTCGCTACCATTACCTTTCTCTTTAATTGTTCTTTCTTGATGACTCGTTTCTTCCTCGCCTTTTTCGGCTTCTCCTCTTTCACCTCCGCCTTCGGCGCGAACATTTCATCGAACTTCCCCTGCATGGATGCCACGCCCGCGCCGTTCAGCGCGATGCAAACTTGCTCCCATTGCTTACCGCCAACAAACCGCCAATCCAGGAAGGCGTGGCACTGGTAGCCGCGCAGTTCCACGCACAACCCCTTTTCGGTCAATTCCCTGCACGAGCGGATGTATTCCAGATTCGTCACATAATCACGGAAGATCACGTAGTCGGAAGGGCCGGTGGGCAGGCTGAGACCCTCTGCCAGTGTTCTTTGGATGAGTTTTCCGGAGGCTTTATCCATGAACGCGGCGGAGGTTTTCACCCAACCGCGCGTTTCTGAGTATTTATTGTGATAGACGACCAACCCCCGTTCGACTTGCCCTGAGCCTGTCGAAGGGTCACCAAATCGATTTGAATAAGCAAATACATCTTCGTTGACATGCCCTTCCGGGGTGAAGAAATCGTAGAGCAGGAAATTCTCCACTTCGGCAAAGATATGGCGGCGGTGCATCAGCGGGAAGATGCGCCACTCGTGGCCGCGCACCAGCCCCTCGTCCACCGATTCGTCCCACAGCGGGCGGCGGAACTCCATACCGTATTTCTCGCGGTAGCCCTCGATCTGCCCGTGGCCGAACATCGGCAGGCCGGGCAGCGTCACCAGCAAGGTGCACACGCCGAAATACTTGTCAGTTGTGCCGAACTGCTCGGCGGCGGTCTTCTCATCGGGATTGTTCATGAAGTTGACGAAACGCTTCAGCACCTGCGGGTCGAACTCCAGCACGTTCTTCATCACCTGGCGATACTTGGCATTGTCCTCGTCGCGCAGCATGTGCATGAAGGCCGAGTTGTAGACGCGGTGCATGCCCAGCGTACGGACGAAGTAGCCCTCCATCAGCCAGAAGGCTTCGGCCAGCAGCAGTGTATCGGGGGCTTCCGCGGCGACGCGATCCACCACCTCGCGCCAGAATTCATTGGGGATGGCCGCCTCGAACTCGGCGCAGGTCATGCCATGCTCGGAGCGGGACGGGATCGCGCCGCCTTGTCCCGGCTCCGGGAACCACAGCCGCTGGATGTGTTTCTTGGCCAGCGTCATCGCCGCGTCGAAGCGGATGATGGGGAAATTGTGCGCTACGTGCAGGATGGTCTGGATGACGGCCTCGCGCACCTTGGCTTGGGAATAATCCAATTGTGCTGTGTCATTCCAGGGCATGGAAGTCCCGTCATTGCCATGATACAGATACCTGGTTTGGTTGGTTTGGTAGTTGTGTAGCTTGAAGACTACCGCCGCATCGGAGTGGTTGTAGTAATGGTCTTCCAGCACGATTGCCACACGCGGATCGTTGGAGAGATTCTCGCCGTTGAAGGAATAAGAGGGATACGGCGACTGATCGAGCGACAGGAACCAGTCGGGGTGTTCGACGACCCACCGGGAGTCGATTCCCATGTGATTTGGAACCATGTCGGCGGATAGACGGATGCCGCGCTGCCAGGCGCGTCCCCTTAGGTTGTTGAGTGCCTCCCAGCCGCCCAGGTCAGTGGCGATCTCGTAGCTCATCAACGAATACGCCGAAGCGACCGCCTCGGGCTGTCCCATCATCTGCTTGATACGCGCCGAGGCGCGGCTGCGCTCCCACAGGCCGATCAGCCACAGGCCGGTGATGCCGCGTGCTTTGAGGGTATCCAGCTCCTCGTCGGGAATCTGGTCGAGCGTCCTGATCCAGCGCTGGTATTTGCGAGATAGCTGCTCCAGCCAGACGTAGCTGTTCTTGGCGATGAGAACCAGGCGCGGCATCCAGTCCTTGTCGGGGCTGAAGCGCTCGTACTCCCGGTTCAGCCAGTTGAACTCCAGGACGGGGGCCTGTCCCTGTGCGCCGCCTGTCCCTGCGCGCAGGGTGGCCTCCTCTCGGACAAAGTCCAGCCCGCGCAGCAGCCGGTTGATGAAGTCTTCACCGAGCAGCGCCCTCCAGCGTTTGACAATATATTCCAACTGTCCGGAGAGCGACTCGGGCGAGGCCAGAGCGGGGGCGCGCAGAAGGTCAATCAGCGTTTCGCCACCTTCGCCGAAAGCGGGTTGGTTGGCAAAAAAGGTTTGCAGGTTTTGGATAACCTGCGGATAAGCGCTGATCCGCTTGAGCTTCTTGTCGTTGAACAGTTCGAGGTAAGGTTGGTAGGCGGGATTGAGGTTCGAAAGGTAGAGCAGGAGCATCTCTTCTAGGCTGGTCTGGCGGTGCTCCAGACCGCCGGTCGAGCCAGCCAGGTATTTCTCTTCGCTGAGTTCACCGCGATAGACTGGCAACGGGGGAAAATCGTTGGTGAATTTGAGCTGCGTGTTGTCAACCGGCAGCTTGCCAAGCTGCGCATCGAGCCATTCCAGCGCTCTCGCCATCGCACCAGGATTCTGCTTCTCGTATTGGCGTACGAGGAGGTGCAGAATCTCGTCAATCAGCCCCATGGCGTTGATGTCGCTAGCCGGCACCGGTTGCTTGCGAACTGTGCTCATTTTCGTCGCGAAACGACGTGCGGCAGCAAAATCTGCAAAGACTACGTACCCATCAGTAGAAAACAGGCTTTCAGCGAACTGATATTTCTGACGCGCCCGGCGCGAGACGTGAAATTCGAATGGGCTGACGATCCCCAAGGTGGACGATTTCGAAGATTGGCGCTTTCCGATAGAGACGAGGTTGACGATTTTCACCGTCGGCTCCTGGCAGTCTTTGCCAACACTGCCTGAATGCAGGCTGTCAACTGGTCGGGTGAGAAGGGCTTGAGCAGATATTCGACCGCGCCCGCCTGCATTCCAGCCTGGATTTCGGATTCCTGTCCTTTGGCCGAGAGGAACATAACTGGTATATCTTTGGTCTTTTCGTTTGCCTTGATGGCTTTGCAGGCTTCGTAACCAGTCATGCGCGGCATACGCACGTCCAACAGGACCAGATCAGGCATTTCTTTCAGGGCAAGCTGAACGGCTTCGTCGCCGTCGCCAGCCGAGACCACCTCATACCCAGCAAAACGCAACGTGTAAGCGATCAACTCTCGAATATCGGGGGCATCATCTGCAATCAGTATCTTCGCCATTAAGTCGCTCCTTCGCTTGGTACAGTGGTTAAGCTATTGGGTTCCGATCAATGACGATGGTACATGTTGCGTCGCCGCGCGCAATGCACTGCACCTCTTCGACATTGAAGTTTTTTCCACTGCTAATCCAATACAGCGCCTCTTGCAATAAGCCGGTTGCCATGTGGCAGGCCGGCTCGGAGGAGTGACGCTGCCAGCATAATGGGCAGCGCTCAATGTGCCAGAAGATGGCTTTTTCGTTTGTCTCCAACCGGACGCGCTGGTCGGTGAAATGATTGAATAGACCTGCGAGTGCCTCGCTGCCGACCTTCAGCTTGGTTGGCAAAGGTAGGAGCCGGAAGGCCGTGCCGGTCAGGCCAAGCTCCGGGCTGAACTCGCGCAATCCGTACTTGAAGCAGGCGCGCCCACTGCGCAAGGCCAGACCGCGCCCTCCGCGCGGTCCGTACGCATCCTCCAGAGCGCGTTGCATCCGGCTGATGTGCTCGAACGGGATGTGGCGATCCTGGTTATGCGGCGGATAATTGTTGATGTAATCTGGCAAAGAGGCCAGGTTGAGCACCGCGTTCACCCCAGTGCAGCCGAGGACCTCTTCCATTGCCAATAGCACAATCCGCACCATGTGGTTCGGATAGAAATAGCTCGGCGCAGGTTTTCTCATTGGGTTTGCGGCTCTTCGTCCGGGAATTCCTTTGGCTTGTACATAAAGGCGTCTGGTTCATCCGGCATGATGAAGTAATCAGCCTGAGGAAAACGCGGCCATTTGCTGATCAAGGGTGAGGCAATGCACATTCCCGGACGAAAAGCCCAAATTTGCCTAAAGAGTATGAAAGCGATCCACCGCCGCATGGTCAGTTTCAGAAGAGTCAACCATTGGCGGGCCGACCGCGTTGGCTTTGTTGACCCGTTGCAGATATTTGGATGTCAACCAGCAGAGGAACTACTTCTCGCCATGCTCCATTTCAGCAAGAATACTATAGAGAAGTTCCAATAATACCGTCTTGACTGAATCGCGAGCAATGGCGGTGCAGGGGAGTATTTTGACCTTTGTGTCCAGGCGCAAGGCGTGACGCATGTCGCTAACATCCCAGGCGTCCCGCTTATCTTGCTTATTGGCAGCCACTACGTAAGGGGTCGGCGCGTAGGCTCGGAAGGTCTCGAGGATGGAACGTGCTTCCCGGAAGGTCTCCGGGCGGGTGCTATCTATCATAACGATAAATCCCAACATGCCTTCAGAGAGAATCTCCCACATGAAATCGAAGCGTTTCTGGCCCGGCGTTCCAAAAAGGTAGAGCACCAAGTCCTCGTCCACGGTGATGCGGCCAAAGTCCATTGCCACGGTAGTTGCTTCTTTGATCGTTTTTTCGTCCAGTGTGGAGATTTTCCGCTCGGTCGAAACGACGTCAATTTCACTCACCGCTCGAATGAACTCGGTTTTTCCGGCGTTGAAGGGACCAGTAACGACCATTTTGACAGTTTGCATGATAGCTGTCCTTGAGAATACTTATGCCTCATTCAGTGAATTTAGAGGTGAGGGTGCGCGAGCAGCTTTGTTTCCCGCACACCCCCCTCTATCCCTGATGAGAGTGAGGTGCGATTATAACGAACGAATACGGTTGATCAGGCGATTGACGAGCGATCTTTGCTCATCCCTGTCTTCTGTGGGAAAGACGTGCACCGGCGGCGGAACCGGCATCCCCTGCGGGCGTATGATCTCCACCAGACCGGCCTGCAACAGCCCATAGATGACACGGCGGATTTCTAGGTCGTTCATCTTGGTGGCGTTGGCGATCTGCCGCATGGTGTTCTTCGGGTTTACGTATGAGACCACCCTCCACTCTTCGATACTCAGGTTGACGTTGCGCAGGTTGGCGCCTGGGCGGTCGGCGAATTTAAGGGCCATATCCAAGCTGGGGATTTCGTCCTGCAGTTGCTCCCACTCGCGCAAAGTGCGCGAGCCTTCGATGATCAAGTTCTCCAGGTCGAGGCGGACGTTGATGCGATCGGCGGGTGGCAACGCTTCACTGTCGAAGTGGAACAGGCCTTCTACCCAGGTGAACAGACGGTGAACAATATCGGTGAAATACTGCTGGAGATTGTCTAGGATGTCTTCCCGAGTGACATAACCGGCATTGATCAGCAACAAGCCCAGCTCTTTATCATTGAAGTTGTCGGAGCGTTGTTGGATGACCCTATATTGGTTGGCGGTCAGTTTGTTGGCCTTGTAAAGGATGCTTGCCAGGCGACCGTCTTCCTGGCCGATCTGGGCGAAAGCCAGTTTGCCATCGCGGAACGAGACTCTGGCCGTTTCGCCGGGGCCTTCGACGACCAGCGTTCCAGTCTTGTGCGCCAGGTTGACCAGGTTAAGGAGTTGGGTGATCGAAAAATCACGCAGGTTGCCCCGAAGAGCCATGGGCGGACCTCAAGGAATGCCCCCGCAGGGGCAAAATGATTGGATGGAAAATCATTATACATGCAAGGATGACACGCGTCAAAGGGAAATGGTATGTCGAAGCCGGTATGTTATAATTTCTCTGGCGACAAACACTTCTCTTCTAACTCGAGGAGGAATCAGCATGTTGCTCAAAATCACGATTGTTTATTGCGCGGTTTGACATTACACCGACCGGGCCGTGAGCCTGGCTGCCGACCTGCTCAAGGACTTCGAAGCCGAGATCGAAACCCTCAGCCTGGTGCCCTCTGACGGAGGCCGATTCGAGGTCATGGTGAACGACAAGCTGGTTTATTCCAAACTTCAAACCGGGCGCCACGCCGAATCGGGCGAGGTGGTCGGGCTGGTGAAGAAATTCCTGAAAACGTAGGGCGGGATTCCGATCCCGCCTGGCAAGAATCCATGAAATGTATGGCGACTTCAGTCGCTGACTGACGACTATAGTCATCACTACAGAATCTCTGTGAGGCAAGAATGACTAAAAAAGGCCGCGTTTTTTCCGGCATCCGCCCCACTGGGCGCGCCCACCTGGGCAACTACCTGGGCGCGTTCAAAAACTACGTCGCATTGCAGGACGACTACGAATGCGTCTACTGCATCGTGGACCTGCACGCCCTGACCACGGTCGAGGATACGCTCAACCTGCGCCAGAACACCTATGACTTGGCTCTCGACCTGCTGGCTGCCGGCATCCGGCCTGAGGAGACCATCCTGTTCGTGCAATCCCACGTCCCACAGGTGACCGAACTGCATACCGTCCTCTCGATGGTCACGCCGCTGGGCAAGCTGACCGACCTGCCGACCTTCAAAGAAAAGGCTCGCCAGCAGCCGCACAATATCAATTATGGCTTGGTCGGCTATCCTGTTTTGATGGCCGCCGACATCGTCCTATACAAATCGGACCTTGTGCCGGTGGGCGTTGACCAGGCGCCGCACATCGAGTTCACCCGCGAGGTCGTGCGTTCGTTCAACCACCGCTACAACACGACCGTACTCATCGAACCGCAGATGAAAAACACTGAGACGCCCAAAGTGCTCGGCACCGACGGCAAGGAAAAGATGAGCAAAAGCCTGGACAATCAGATCGAACTGGCCGCCACGCCCGAAGAGACCCGTCAGCGCGTGATGAGCATGGTCACTGACCCCCAGCGCATCAAACGTACCGATCCAGGCAACCCGGACGTGTGCAACGTCTTCACCTTGCACAAAAGCTTCACCCCGGCCGAAGAAGTGGCGATGATCAACGTCGAGTGCCGCCGGGCGGGTATTGGCTGCGTGGATTGCAAGAAGCGCTTCGCCGCCAATCTGAACAAGGCGCTCGAACCCTTCCGCGCCAAGCGCGCCGAGCTTGCTGCCAAACCGGACTTGGTGCAGGCTGTGCTAGACGATGGTGCGGCACGCGCCCGAGCCATTGCCGAGAAGACGATGACAGAGGTAAGGGCGGCGGTGCAACTTCCGTGATGCGTGATACGTGATTCGTGCTTCACGCATCATACTGCCTCACTTATGCGCGCTCTTCTCCAACGTGTCAAACATGGAAAGGTTACTGTAAATAACCGGCCCATCGCCGAGATTGGGCTGGGACTGGTCATCCTGCTCGGCGTGGGTCACGCGGATGGTGAGGAGCAGGCCAAATTCCTGGCCGAGAAGATCGCCACGCTGCGCATCTTCGAGGATAAACTGGGCAAGACCAACCTGTCCATCCTAGATGTTAGGGGGTCGGCCATTGTCGTCTCGCAGTTCACGCTGTATGCCGACACACGCAAGGGGCGCCGTCCCTCGTTCACCGAAGCGGCCCTGCCCGAGGTCGCCGCGCCGCTGGTGGAAAAGTTCGCTGCTTTCCTCGTCGATCAGGGCGTGCCGACCCAAACGGGGGAATTTGGTGCGCACATGCTGGTCGAGATTCAAAATGATGGGCCGGTGACGATCTGGTTGGAGAAATCATAAAGCGTAAGCCGATCATGCTGGCGGCGGAGCCGGTCGCCTTTGCGGGCGCGTTCGCTCTGCTGTTTGTGCGCACACAATTCCACACCGTCGCTAAGGATTGGCCACCGAGACCAAAATCACGGCACGCTCCACGCGCATATCCCCCCGCACGACCAACAGGCGCAGGGCATAGAGACCGCTCAGACCAGTGGTATCCCAGGTGGATAAAACGCCCTCCTCGACCGGCGCAGTCACGTCCGAGCTGATCTGCACCCAGGTTTGCGGATTCAGGCCCTGGCCGTATTCCAGACGGTAATAGGCAAAGTCCGCACCGGCCGCGCTGCCAATGATCTCGACCGCGCCGTGCAGATCGGCGAACATGGCCGGGGCGGTGATATGCACGTCGGGCGAAACCGCCGGCATTTGCACCGTATCGTACGAGGTCGGCGGTGTGGGCAGACCGGCCGCCTCGGCCCAATCCCTGGCCTCTGGCGGCACGACCAGATAGACGCGCGCCTCGATCAGCTCTGGCGGCGTGAAGACCGTCGCCAGGTAACCGGTCTCGCGGTTGACCTGGAAAGTCAGGTAGAGTGTATCGGCCTGTGCCGGTTCGTTTCCCGTCATGAAGACCTCGCTGACCACGTTCGGACAAGCGGTGGTGGGCAGCAAACCGGATGGATCGCAAACGTCCAGGCTGACGATCCCTGGCGGCGCAGACCAGCTCTTCACCGGCAGGTTGCGAAGGGCGTACTGCATCAGCGCGTGCCAGAGGTCAGCAGACAATCTGGGCAGGGCAGCTTCGTCCTCCGTGCTCCCTATCCAAACCATCACGACCCTCTGTGGGGTATAACCAACCGCCCAGGCGCTTCGTCCATCGAAAGAACGTCCCAGCTTCGCCCCCGCCGGGCGGCCGATCTCCAGCGGATTCGGATGGCCCATGGAGGGCCAGCGCGCCGTTTCGTCGCTCAAGACGTGGTTCATCAGATAAGCCAGTTGCGGGCTGACGACTGCCTGGGTCTCCGGCTCGCTCCAATCCGCCCACAGAGAATGATCCACGCTGAGAACTTTGAGCACCGCTACCGGTCGCAGCCCGCTGTTCGTCAGCGGTTGGCCGGCCAACGTGCCCTGGTTTGCCAGGATACCGTACGCTCCTGTCAGGTCGAGCATGGGCAGGGAAACGTCGCCTTCGAGCAGGCGGGCATCCGCCGGGAGGCTCAGGCCAAAGGATTGCAGGATGCGGCGCACACTCTCGCCACCCATTTGCGCAAGCACCTGTGCGGCAGGCGGCAGGTAATCGTTTGCCAGGGCAATACGCAGGCGCACTGGGCCGTGAAAGGTTCCATCGGGATTGGGGAGACTTCCTGGGATGTCCCAGCTCAACGAGGCGGGGTTCAGCCCGCGCGTAAAGCCAGTCAAGTAGATGAACGGGGTCAGCAGCGTACCGATAGGATGGGGGGCGAGGTAGGAAGCTTCTTCTCCCTTGTGCATCTCGCCGATGGCGGCTAACACCTGACCGGTGCGCGGGTCGAGTACCAACGCGCTGGCGGAGGCCGCCGGCAGCGAAAGGCCGGGAGGCAGCGCAGGCAGCAGGCGCGCCGCTTCGCATGGAGAGTCATCGGCGGCGAGGATTTCTGTAGAATTACCAGCCAAGCGCGCCAGTTGGGTTTGCACGGCGCAGGAGACCTGCAATTGCAGGTCATAATCCAGGGTCGTGATGATCGTCAGTCCTCCCCGTTCGAGGCGCTGGCGCGAGAAACGCTCGCCGAGTTGGGAGAGGACGAGGTTGGTGAAGGCTTCTCCCTCTCCCGGCCACACGCTGAGCGAACCGAGTGAAACGAACGAAGTCGAAGCGGGGAGAGGGGCTGGGGGTGAGGGTATCTCCACCAACATCCCCAAATCCTGCATGGTTCGCAGCGTCTCATCCCGGCGTTCCTCGGCAGCCTGCGGCGCGTCAATGGGATTGAGGGCCGGCGCCTGGCTGACCGCGGCCAGCAATGCGGACTCGCTTAAGTCCAGTTCGGCGGCAGATTTGCCAAAGTAGAGGTGCGCAGCAGCCTCCGCGCCATAGGCATAGCGCCCATAATTGGCGCTGTTGAGGTACCATTCCAGCACCTGCTGGCGGCCATAACGGGCGGTGATCTGCGCCGCCAGAATGCGCTCGCGGATGGCACGCCGCGTCGAGGGCGGCTCGTCCCATAGCAGCAGGTCAGCAACCAGTTTTTGCGCAATCGTGGGGTGGCTTTCGGGGTCTTTCCAGCCCTCGAGAACGTAACCTGGCTGATCCCAAAAACTCGGATCAGCCAGGGCAATGGTCGCATCGGCCAGGGATTGGGGTAAATGCGGGGAAACCTGCGGGTCGAGGGTTAGATACTGCCGCACCGCATCGCCGGGGGCGAGCGTAGCCAGCACGTGTTGACCGGTGCGGTCGTAGAGACGCGTCGGCTGGAGCAGAAGGCCGTTCTGCGGGTCGAGCAAGAGGGGCAGGGCGGCGATGGAGGGCAGACCGCGCACCAGGCTCGCGTAGAGCAGGGCCAGAGTCAGGGTGAGAACTGCTGCGAGCACGCTGAGGACGAATCCAAGACCAAAGCCGGCTCGCAGGGTGCGCCCTTCTGCGCTGCGACGGGCGAGGTCGCGGCGGTTTCGACGCAGGCGGACGATGGTGAGGGGAGAGGTCATAGGGTAAAACGTGATGCGCCAAACGTAATCACGAATCACGCCTTACGTTTTTCGCCTGACAATCGCATCGGTCATTCTGGCGACCCGCGCCATAAATTCGACATCATGCACGCGCACAATGTCTGCGCCGCGCAGGATGCCAACCGCCAGCGCGGCCGCCGTCCCTTCGACGCGCTGGTCAGGCGGTAGGTTCAGGGTGTAACCGATAAAGGATTTGCGCGACGGTCCAAGCAGGACCGGGTATCCCAGGCTGCGGATCTCATCCAGGCGGTTGATGAGTTCCAGGTTTTGCTCGACCGTTTTTCCGAAACCGATACCCGGATCCAGGATGATGTGCTCGTCAGGGATTCCCGCGGCGCGGGCGATGGCGGCCGATTCCAATAACTCGTGTTTGACATCTTCGAACAGGTTCTTGTATTCGGGGCCGATGTAGGCGCTGCCCAGCCGATCACGCACCTCGACGTTGGCCGGCTGGCTGCGATTGTGCATCAGGATCACCGGCGCGTTGTGTCGCGCCGCGACGCCCGCCAAGTCCGGGTCGGCGCGCAAGGCCCACACATCGTTGACGAGGCGCGCACCGGTCTTCAGCGCCTCCTCGGCGACCACCGCCTTGTAGGTGTCAATCGAGATCAACGCCTCGGGGAACTCGGCGACGATGGCGCGGATGACCGGCAGCACGCGTCGCATTTCCTCCTCGGTGTCCACCGGCTGCGATCCGGGGCGGGTGGACTCCCCGCCCACGTCGAGGATGTCGGCGCCGGAGGCGAGGAAGGCGCGGGCGAGTTCAGCCCCCCTCACCCTGCCCTCTCCCCCCATCTCCACAGGAGATGGGGGGAGAGGAGAGAGGGGGGCGGGAGGCAGCAGCCCATCACCTGAAAAACTATCCGGCGTGATGTTGAGGATTCCCATCACATAGGTGCGTTCGCCCCACGTCAGGGTGTGTTTGCCAATCGTCAGGGGTTTCATGGATGAAATCGTATTGACGACTAAAGTCGTTACTACACTTATCGAATGTAGTGACGACTTCAGTCGTTCTTACACAATCTGGTCGAGCGGACGACTCAACCAGGCCTCGGCTTCGTCAATATCGGTGAAGATTTTGATGGCCGCGGAGGCCTCTGGCAGGGCCAGGGAGGCGATCTTGCGAATGGCGTCCGCGACCTCATCATTGGCGACGACCACTGCCAGGCGGATATAGCGCGCCGTCGGGTCGCTGTTGACCTCGATCGCCGTGCGAATGGCAAACTCCGGCACGGCCTGCACCTGCCGTAGATCGTACAGGTTGCGCGTCAGACGGTCCGCCTCCAGCAGATGCTCGTGAGCGAACTCCTGCCAGTGTTCGACGGTTGCCTCCGAGAGATCGGTGAAGGTATAGTGCATCCCGCCATCCATACGGCGGACGACGGTGTAGCCGATGCCAGGTACGGGTTTCCAGTTGAGCGGTTTTAACTCAGTCATTGGAACCTCCTGATGTTCCTGTATCACCTCACGAAATGGAAGATAGAGAGGTTCTGCGGACAGCGTAACCGCCCGTGTACCCTTCATCTTCCCATGATTTTTGTTTGATTATAACCCAGCCAGGCCAGCGGACTTCAGCACATACAGCGCCTCGGCGGTGACGAATGGGTTCGTGGCTTTCTTGCTCGTTCCTCCGTAACCGACCAGTGAGTAGCCGCTCAGGTTGGGGCGTGTTGTCCGGTAATAGACCTCTTCCGCCGGGAAGCCGCCGTCCGGCAGGCGTTTGGAGGCGAGCAAATTCAGTGCGGCGCGGCAGCGGGGGGCGGCGATAAAGCCAGCCTCTGCCATCACGCCCAAGCCAAAGAGGATGTTATAGTGCCAGTAGCAGGGATAGCAGAGACGGGTGAAATGTTCGTCCATCACTGCGTTGTCACTCTGGCGCTTGAACAACTGGCGTTTGAGGAAGATCTCAGCGGCGCGCTCGGCGGCCTGAGTGGCGCGCGGGTCGCCGGAGACACGTGCGTACAAAGCTAACGCCCGCAGTGGGATGAGCGACTCCATGAAAGACGAAATGGTCACCTCGGGGCGCTTGTCGCAGTTCCAGCCGCCGTCCGGCCATTGCCATTTCATCAGGCGCGTGGCGAGTTCCCCGGTGCGAGAATCGGCCAATCCCAGGCGCAGCGAATACCAGACGGCGTTGCTTTCCTGTGAGGCGCAGCGGCGGACACGGCCGTCAATCATGCGGATGTGTTTCTTGTGCGCCTCGCCCAGCAGCCAGTTGTAGGATTGCTCCATCATTGGCTTGAGCGCCTGGTCTCCAGCCGGATAGCCCAAATCGGCCAGGATGGACAGCGTCCAGTGCGCGCCGTTCCACTTTTTGTAGGGGTGGAAGGGGATTTTGCCATCGTTATCGCGTTCGGAGAGCAGGCAAGTGACGAGTGGCGAGTGGCGGGTGACTTCGGCGGCCTGTCGCGCCTGGGCGGAATCGGGAGCGTGGCCGAGGAGTTTGACGGTCAGTTTCCAGGCCAGGGCCGGTTCGGATTGAAGTTGTTCAAGCAGGTTGTTCATGGTTATCCTTTCTAACGCGAAAGCCGCGAAAGGTCGCGAAGAAACGAAAAAGGCCTTTCGCGGTTTTCGCTCTGTTCGTGTCTTTCGCGTTAAAATATCGGCGAGCGATCATTCAAGCTTCCGAATGCCGGTTGTATCACAATCCGCCAACAGCTCGGCCACCGTTTTGTTCAGTAATGGATGGACAAAATCTGGCGCAATATCCGCCAGCGGGACGAGGACAAAGGCACGCTCATGCAGGTGCGGGTGGGGGAGGGTCAGGGCAGGTGTGACGAGGACGAGGTCATCGTAAAAGAGGATGTCCATGTCAATCAGGCGCGGCCCCCAGCGAACGGTCGGGAGGCGGCCCAGTTCGGCTTCGAGACCTTTAAGGTGATCCAGCAGGGAGGCAGGCTCGAGATCCGTTTTGCCGCGCAGAGCCATGTTCAAGAAAGCAGGCTGGTCGGTCAGTCCCCAAGGCGGTGTCTTGTAGATCGGCGATCTTGCCAGGATGCGCACGTAAGGAGGCAGTGCGTCAACGGCGGCGCGCAGGTTGGCGGGGCGGTCGCCGAGGTTGGAGCCGAGGGCAAGGTAAACAGTTGACATATAGGCTGCACAAATGCTATGCTGGTGCAAGGTTATTTTAGTGTATCATATCAAAAGAAGGGGAAAATGGGGATGGCGATGTAGGCGGTTTTGCCGCCTTGCAGCCACGCCGCCGAGCAGCAACAGGTTATTGAGCCGGGGGAGACGACAATGAAATTCAAATGCTTTGTTGCAACCATCAGAATTTGCCCTAATCGGTCGGGCTGAGCTTGCCGTCCCCCGCACCCCGTTCGGGCCGGGAGACCCGGCCTCGCCGGGGCGAGACGGCCTGCGGTTCGGGGCAGGTGTCGCACCGGCGTACCGCCGGTGTTCGCGGCACGCTCAGAACTCTCAAAGCATCTCAGATAACCCAAGTCACAATAGACCGTACAACGCCAAGCATTTCGGAACTTCCTTGGGTATTAGAGCAATAACTAATCCATCACGCCACCGTTTCGATGCGCTCGATAATCGTCGCCGTCGTGGCCGATACACACGGTCTGCAAGCTGTATCTGGCCTTGTCACCAGGCGGGAGGTTTGTAGAATTCGCCGGTCGCATCCCTCAAGCGGGGAGGAAATTGACTGGCGGCCAAAACGCCTTTGCGGATGGGCTTGACGAAGGTTGCATACTTGCGCAATTCATGGCTAGGATGATCAGGGATGGGGTTCAAGATCCCCACTGGCAGTTTCAAGTCCTGGCGCACGATCTTGACCGGCTCGACTAGGTCCGAATCATTCGAGACGATTACCGCCACCCGGTAGCGGCCAGCATGACCATCATGAATCATGTGGGCGGCGATATTCACATCGGAACCTTTTTCTTCGGCCTTGATGACGCGCACGTATCTTTGGCCGCCCGGCAATGGATTGGCCGCCGGCATCATGATCTCGTGTTCGAGGAAATGGCCATAGATGATCTCCAGGCCAGGGATGGTTTGCAAAGCGCGCAGATATAACAACTGGCGGTTGGGCTGGTCTGGATCGTTGGGACGTGCAGTCACCAAGGCGGTGAAATATTTGATCTTGACGATCCGGTTTTTGGGCAGCAAGAACTGGCATAATTTCAGAATATCCAGCCACTTATAGGTCGTTCCTCTGACCGCACCATAATAGAGGTTGAAGCCATCCACGTAGACGATGGTTTTCATATTATCCTCTTCCGGGTTAAAAAAGCAGAGGCGGTTGTACACCGCCTCGCGCCCTGCCCCCGAAGGAGCAGGGGGGATATGTTCATTTTATAGCACATTCCGGCTTGTTTGTCAAACAAATCTCTTTTTTTATGCTTGAGCATTCGGAGCAGATCATCAACTGGCGGGGTGATGGATTCGATGCCGTGCAGGCCTAAATCCCCTCGATGATCGTCGCTGTGGCCATGCCGTGCCCGATGCACATGGTCTGCAGGCCGTATTTCGCCTTGCGGCGCTGCAGCTCGTAGGCCAGCTTGGTCATCAGGATAGCGCCGGTCGCACCGACCGGGTGTCCGTGGGCGATGGCGCCGCCGTTGGGGTTGACGCGTGACATATCGGGGTGGATTTCCTTCGCCCAGGCCAGCACCACGCTGGCGAACGCCTCGTTGATCTCGATCACGTCTATATCGGCCAGCTTCAATCCTGCCATTCGCAAGACCTTCTTGGTGGCCGGGATGGGAGCATCCAGCATCAGCACCGGGTCCGAGCCGACCACCGTGCGTGCGACGAGGCGCGCCAGCGGGGTCAGGTTGTAGCGTCCAACCGCTTCGGGCGAGGCCAACAAGACGGCCGCGCTGCCGTCGCTGATCTGGCTGGAGTTGGCCGCAGTGATCCCCCCATTCTCTTTGAAAGCCGGTTTGAGGGCCGCCATCTTCGCCCGGTCGGGCGGCATACGCACACCCTGGTCAACGGCAAAACGGCTCCCATCAGATAGTTCCATCGGCAGGATCTGGCTCTCGAAATAGCCGTTCTGGATGGCCTGGCCGGCGCGGATGTGGCTCTGGTAAGCGAAATCATCCAACTCGTCGCGCTTCAGGCCCCACTTTTCCGCCATCATCTCGGCGCTGATGCCCTGATGCACCAGCTTGTAGGGGAAATCCTTCGGCCACTCGGCGGGATAATCGGCCCCGATGGGTTGGTGGGACATGATCTCGGTGCCGCCGGCGATGACCAAGTCCATATCCCCGGCCAGGATGGCCTGCGCGCCGAAGTGGATCGCCTGCTGTGACGAACCGCACATCCGGTTCAGCGTGGTCGCCGGGACGTGAGCGGGAAACCCGGCTTTGAGCACCGACAGCCGTGCCAGGTTCGCTCCCTGATCGCCGACCGGCGTGACCACGCCCCAGACGACGTCTTCCACTCGCGCCGGGTCAACCCCCGCGCGGCGCACGACCTCGACCAGCACGCGGGCAGTCAGGTCAACCGGCAGGAAAGGGAACAAAGCCCCGGTTGGTTTACCCACGCCAATCGGCAGGCGGACAGCGGATACGATGAAGACATCTTGGTTTGCGTTCATGGTTGCCTCATGGGGAAGTGATGAGTGGGGAGGTGGATGGAGGAGGGGGATTACGGTAAACGGTGGTCGTGGAGGTGTTCGGTGACGCTGGCGTGCAGCCATCCTGCAATGCGCCGGTTTTTCAACGCCTCTTCGGGCAGCTCGGCCACCAGGTAGAGCAAGGCCTCGCGCAGGTTTTCGTAGTGGGTCAGCAAGTCGCTCTCTTTCCAATCCTGGTATTTGGCGACCGCCGCGGCGTTGAAAGCATCCACATCGTAGCGTTTCTGCGGCGACTCCCTGGCCTCCAGGATGGAGGTCACAACCTCCAGCGTCTCCTCCCACCAGGCGCAGACGTGGGCCAGCAAGTCGTGAAAACGCGGGTAGCCCTGTTTCTGCAAGAAGGCGGTCCGCTCCGCCGGGGATAGACGCTTGAACCCGGCAGCATACTGTCCCCAGCCAGTTTGCAAGGTATCCAGGAGTTGTTGGGTTGTCACTTTGGGCATATCTCCTCCGATCTCCATTTATTGTACATCGAATTGGGTACTTGCTACTTACCTCTCACAGCGGCGGATAGGGAAACGCGCGTCTGTCTTCCGGAGGGTAGGGAAAGACCGGATGGGCAAGCAAATGATCAGCCCGCACGGCGAGGGCGGCGATTTCGGCAGAGGTGAGAACTGTGGTGAGCGAGGCAGCCTGCCCTGCCTGCCCTAGCCGGCAGGCCAGGGAGTGCAGCGAAGGGTGGAGCGAGGAGGGTGGAGGGAGGAGAGTGGAGCGAAAGGATTGCAGGGCGGCGAGCAGTTCATCAGGGATAGGCTCTCCGGCAAAGTCCCAGATCACTGTGCGCAGCTTGTCCTCGGCGTGAAAGCACAGGCCGTGGTCAATCAGCCAGAGCTTGTTCGTACCTTTTTCGATGAGAAGATGGCTGCCCTTGCGGTCGGCGTTGTTGACCAGAAAATCGAAGAGGGCAACCGGGCGCAGGCGTTGACGGTCGCTCTTGGTAAAAGTGAAATAGTGGTAGTTGGGGTCGTACTCGATGAACTGCTGAAGTGAGCCAGGGCCGAAGGGACCGTCCGCGCGTAGCACGGTGAGGGGAACGAAGCCCAACCCCATTGCCTCGCTGACCATGTATGCTGCTACCTCGCGTCCGGCCAGGGAGGCCTCGGGAAAATCCCACAGTGGGTTTTCGCCGCGTTGCGGCTTGTAAACGGCGGGGATTGTCTGCCCCTCATACTGGATTTTAACGAGGAAAGTGTAATTCGAGCCAAGTAAAAACTGACCCTGGAGGACAATTTTTCCATTCTCCAAGGCCTGTTTCAACTTGCCGTTCACTGACAACTGATCCCTGCTTCCTGATTACTGCTTTTTGTGTCCATTCTTCTTAGGACAAAAATGCCCCTCCGGCTCCATGGGTTGCCCGCACTGCGGGCAGAGCGGCCGCCCACGGCTGGTCACTTCCGCACCCCAGTGGGCCATGGCGCGCAATTGGGAGCGGGTGCACCAGAAGCGGACGACAGCCGCTGCCTCTGGCTCGGCCTCTTCGAGAACGATCTCGCGCGCCAGCAGGACGACCAAGTCACGGTCGCGGTCATAGCCTATGCCGATCTCCCCAACGCGAAAAAGTGGGTCAACTGGCGGGCTGATTCGCATCTGTGCTTCGAGGTAATCCGCTGAGGCTTGCGGCAGGCTGGGATTCTGTCTGGCAATTTCGGCCAGGAATTGCTCGACGCCCACAGCCAGCGACTGGAGCTGGATCTTCTCGATGATGATCGTCACCGGCTGGGGATCGCTCTCCCGCCAGCCCTGGATGTAGAAGACGCGTTGGCCGGGAGCGCCGATGGCGTCTGCCGTGATGTGGGCGACGGGGTTGAGGTCAATTTCGAAACGGGGCATGAGAGGAGTATACCAGAAATTGACTTGACCTCCGTTCCCCCTTCCCATACAGGGGAAGGAGGTCAGGAGGATAGGTTATAATCTTGCCAGATACAGCCCCCAAGGAGTAAGTCATGTACGACCGCCAAAAACTCGACCAATTGCGCCAGTCACTGGAAACGTGGGAGAAGAACAGCCTGCAAAAGACGCTGGCGAACATGCCTGAACGGCAGGATCACTTCATCTCCACCTCCTCCGAACCGGTAGAACGCCTCTGTACTCCCCTCGACATCTCCGATATAGATTACGAGCGCGACCTCGGCCTGCCAGGCGAGTATCCCTTCACGCGCGGCGTCCACCCGACGCTGTATCGCGGCAAGCTGTGGACGATGCGCATGTTTGCCGGTTTCGGCACCGCCGAGGAGACCAACGCCCGCTTCAAGTATCTGCTCGAACAGGGTCAGACTGGCCTCTCCATCGCCTTCGACCTGCCGACCCTGATGGGCTACGACAGCGACGCCCCCGAGGCGCTGGGCGAATTCGGCAAATGCGGCGTGGCGGTCTCCTCGCTCAAGGATATGGAGATCTTACTGGCAGATATTCCGCTGAACAAGGTCTCTACCAGCATGACCATCAACTCACCGGCGGCGATCATTTGGGCCATGTACATCGCCGCTGCCGAGAAACAGGGTGTGCGCCCCGACCAACTGCGCGGCACCATCCAGAACGACATCCTGAAAGAATACATTGCCCAGAAAGAGTACATCTTCCCGCCGGAGCCTTCGATGCGCTTGGTGGTGGATACCATCGAGTTCGGCTCGACGACCGTCCCGCAGTGGAACACCATTTCCATCTCCGGCTATCACATCCGTGAAGCCGGCGCGACCGCTGCCCAGGAACTGGCCTTCACTCTCTCCGATGGGATGGAATACACCCGCTGGGCGTTGCAGCGCGGGCTGGACGCTGACGACTTCGCCCCGCGCCTGTCGTTCTTCTTCAATGCCCACAACGACTTCTTCGAGGAGATCGCCAAGTACCGCGCCGCGCGCCGCATCTGGGCGCATGAGATGAAGGAAACCTTCGGCGCGAAAAACCCGCGCTCCTGGCTGATGCGCTTCCACACGCAGACGGCCGGCTGCTCGCTGACCGCCCAACAGCCGGAGATCAACGTGGTGCGTGTCGCCATCCAGGCCCTGGCAGCGGTGCTCGGCGGGACCCAGAGCCTGCATACCAATTCCCTCGACGAGGCCCTGGCCTTGCCCTCCCAATCGGCCGCCACCATTGCCTTGCGCACGCAGCAGATCATCGCTGAGGAATCCGGCGTAGCGAATACGATTGACCCGTTGGGCGGTTCGTTCTTCGTCGAGGCACAGACGAAACGCATCGAGACCCAGGCCTACGATTACTTCCGCCGCATTACAGACCTGGGGGGTGTTCTACCAGCCATCCAAAGAGGCTTCTTCCAGACCGAGATTGCGGATTCCGCTTATCGTTACCAGCGTGAGATTGACGAAGGGATTCGCAAGATCGTGGGCGTCAACGCCTACGCCGAGGACAAGCCGCTGGCCATTCCGCTGCTTGAAATGGATCCGCAGGGTTACGAGCGGCAAGCCAACCGTCTGGCGGAAATCCGCAAGAGCCGCGACAACGCCCGCCTCGGGCAGACGCTGGACAGGTTACGCCTCGCCTGCCAGGGCGCGGAAAATACCATGCCCTATATTCTCGACTGCGTGCGGGCGTATGCCACGTTGGGCGAAATTATCGAGGTGATGAGGGGAGTGTTTGGGAGGTACGAAGAACCGACTTGGATTTGATGGCGGATGGCTGATGGGCAATGAACTCATTACCTCTTCAGCAAGGTTTTTATCGCCTGTAAGAAACCCTCTGCAACTTGAATCGCTTGAAGAGCCTCTTCCTGCGTTACATGCATTACAGCCCCATAATCGCCCACACTACGCAGCTCGAACAGCCAATTCAGATTCTTGCCCTGCTCTTTGTCCAGTCTCCCTGTTTTGACAAAATGCTGATGAAACAGTGCAATGACGCCGCTATGTTTCCCGGATTCGAATCCCGCGTCTAACAGGAGCGCGCTGGCTGAATAGAATGCGGCATAATAGGCACGTGAGGCAGCAAAATCCTGATAACCATCATCCAGCAATTCTTTGGCTGCACGCAGGGATTTTTCGGCCCGCTCAAGATTAGCTGTAATTTCGGCCAGGTGCTCAGAGTTCACACCGCGACCCCTTCTCGTTGGGCATTGCGGTAAAGCGAGATGCTTCCCAGTTCATAATCACTAGCCAGTGCGGGCTTGGCGGAAATCAATTGTTCAGTTTCAAGTTGGATGGGGTAAAGCAAATCTACGATGCGGCGTAGTTCGGCAGCATAGTCGAGCGGCGGGGTGAGCAGGACGAGCAAGTCAATATCGCTGAGCGGCGAAGCTTGTCCGCGTGCCACCGAACCATAAAGGATTACGCCTTTCAGCCGTTTGCCATAATAAGCGGAAAGGGTAGTTTTGCACTTCCGAACAGTTCGACTTATCTTTGCTGAGATCATCCACTCCTCACATGGGTTATTATATAGCAAATGGAAAGGAGGTAATTTCTTTTTTCCCTACCGCGCCAATGTCCTCGCCATTTCGATATATTCCGTGCTGACCGTGCGTGACTTTCCGATGATCTCGGCCAGGGGAACCAGCCCAACCTCTCGCCCTTGCAAGCCAACCATGACATCCGACTCGCCTGTCAGCAACGCCTGCACCGCCTTGACGCCCAGGCGCGAGGCCAGCATCCGGTCGAATGCCGTCGGCGAGCCGCCGCGCTGGATGTGACCCAGGATGGTAACGCGCGTCGTGAAGCCGACATCCTTCGCCTCCAGCGCCGCGGCCAGTTCGTTCGTTTTGGTATTGGCGCCTTTAGCAACGACGATAATGGCGTGTGTTTTGCCTCGCATGTAGGCATCCTCGACAGCTTTTGCCACCTCTTCGACAGTCACCGGCACTTCGGGGATGAGCACCATCTCCGCGCCGCAGACGATGCCGGCCATCACGGCCAGGTAGCCGCAGCCGCGCCCCATCGTCTCGATCAAGAAAGCCCGCCCGTGTGAGGAGGCCGTGTCACGCAACTTGTCCACCGCCTCCACGATGGTATTCATCGCCGTATCCACGCCAATCGCCATGTCTGTCCCCCAGACATCATTATCAATGCTGGCCGGGACGCCAATCACTTTCACACCTTGCCCTGCCAGGGCGTGGGCGCCCTTGAGCGAACCCTCCCCGCCGACAACGATCAAGCCATCCATGCCCACGCTATTCATATTGCGGATGGCTTCGCGCTGGTATTTCGCCTCCAGGAAGCGGGCGCTGCGGCGTGTTTGCAGGATCGTCCCGCCGCGCTGGAGGATGCCGCCTACGTCCCGCACGCCGAGCGGGCGGATCTCGCCGTTGATCAGACCTTCGTAGCCGTCCATCACCCCCATCACCTGGGCATTACTGGCGCTCGCTGTACGCACCACCGCGCGGATACATGGATTCATTCCCGGCGAGTCACCACCGGAGGTAAGGATGCCAATCGTAAAATCTTTGCCCATACGGAAAAACCTCATGTAAAACAAGCTCAAGCCGCCTTCTGCTCGGCTGAGCACTTCGCTCAGTACGGACGCTCGCGGCGAAGCCTCGCCGGCGAAGACGCTGCCTCGAGCACATCGAAGGATTGCTTTATCTGATACACATCGAAATCTCGCGCCACGCTGACATTCGAGAAGAGAGCCTGGGCCTCGGACAACACGTCTTTCTCCCGGTAGCGGCGCGAAATGTGGGTCAAGATCAATTGCCGGACGCCAGCCTCGACCGCCAACTCCGCGGCCTGTTTGACCGTCAGGTGCGAGAACTGTCGGGCCATCTCGGCCTCGGATTCCAGATAAGTGGACTCGATGACCAGCGCGTCCGCCTGGCGACAGGCCTCCACCAAGTCCTCGGTGCGGCCCGCATCGCCCACGTGCACGAACCGGACCCCAGGTTTGAGCGGACCAAGCACCTCGTCCGGCCTGACGCGGCGACCATCCGCCAGGGTGATGACTTTGCCGTTCACCAAGTCACGCCGCTGCGGGCCGGGCGGGACGCCCAGTTCCTCCGCATTTTCCGGCAAGAATGGACGATGGGACTTTTCCTCGAACTTGAAACCCAGGCATTCTGATCCCCGATGATGGACAGGAAAAGCCGTGATCGTGAAGTCATCCGCCTCAAAAAAAACCCCTGGCAAAATCTCGTGCATTTGAAGCTTCAATGGCGGCTGCGCGCCGCGCAAGACAACGCCGTAGAGCAGATCGTGGATACGATCAAGCGCCCAACGCCCACTGTAGATGTTCAACTCGTCAATCGTCTCCCAGCGCATGAAAGTGGATAGCAGACCGGCCAAGCCAAGGATGTGATCGAGGTGACCGTGGGTGACGAGGATGTGGTTGAGGTGCTTGAAACCAAGCCCCGATTGCAAAATCTGGCGCTGGGTGCCTTCACCGCAGTCAATCAAAAAGCGGAACTCATCGTGTTTGACGATCTGCGCTGAAAGCCCGCGCCGCGCCGATGGAGCGGATGCCGATGTGCCGAGGAAGACGATTTCGAACATCGGGGTAATTATACCCTGCCCCCGCTCGGCCTCCCCCATATATACTTCCCCACAATGGCAATTTCCAGAGAACCTGGGGAGATGAAAGGGGGCTTAGACCATTTGTGCTATAATGAAACCGCCATGCCCATCACGCACACCAAACGCAGTTCTTCACGCAGTAAAAGCAAGGGATCTTCCCGCGGGGGAAGCATCTCTCCGCGCGGCGCACAGCCAGCGCGCGCCAGCTCGCGGCGGCAGGCGCCTCCCTCGCCTTCGCTGCTCGGCGGTCTCTCGCCTGAGCGCAAAATTGACCTGATCGGCATCGTGCTGGCGCTGGTCGGTCTGCTGACGGTGCTGAGCCTGTTCTCGGCCAATCGCAGCGGGTTGACTGGTTCCTGGGTCAGGGGGCTTTCGCTCATCTTCGGCCGGGGTACTTACATCCTGCCTCTCGGGTTGATCATTCTTGGCGCATGGCTGGTGGCGCGCAACGTCGAGCGATTGCCGCAGTTGTCCGTCGAGCGCATCGTCGGCATCCTCCTGCTGTTTGTCAACCTGCTGGTCATCCTGCATGGGCTTGCCGGGCCGGCGGCTCAAGCCAATGAAATTGCCTCGGCTGGAAAAGGGGGCGGCTTCGTGGGCAGCCTGATCCTGCAAGGCATGATCAGCGGATTGGGCAGTGCGGGGGCGGTCATCGCTGTCCTCGCTTGGTTCATCATCTCCCTGACCATGACCCTCGACCTTTCAGTGCAGGAGCTGTTCCAGTGGACTGGTCCGCTGATCGAAAAAGGTCGCCAGAAACTGAAAAAAAACCTTGCGAAATCCTCCCTTACATCTACAGCACTTGCCCCGCCCGAATCGCCGTCGGATGACTTCATGCCCATCCCGCACCTGCCCAACACGCCGGGAATAACGCCACCGATACCAGCTGTGACGGTCAAAACCGGCCTGTCCAGCCAGCCGGTCGTCCCCTGGGCGCTGCCCGACATCAAAACTATCCTGGAAGTCGGCGTGACGCCAGCCGTCAACGAGGAGTACGTCGAGACGCGTGCCCGGCTGATCGAAGAGACGTTGACTTCCTTCGGCGCGCCCAGCCAGGTGATCGAAATCAGCCGCGGCCCGGTCATCACCATGTTCGGCGTCGAGCCGCAGTTCATCGAGACGCGCAACGGGCGGACGCGCGTGCGCGTCTCCAAGATTGTCTCTCTAGCCGATGACCTGGCCCTGGCGTTGGCCGCGCAGCGCATCCGCATCCAGGCCCCGGTGCCAGGGCGGAACTACGTCGGCATCGAGGTGCCCAACGAAGAGATGACCCTGGTTACGCTGAGGGAGGTGGTCGAATCCGAGGTTTTCCAGCGCAGGCGTGCGCCGCTGAAGTTCTCGCTGGGCAAGGACGTGGCCGGACACCCGATCGTTGCGGACCTGGCCTCCATGCCGCACCTGCTGATCGCCGGGACGACTGGCTCAGGCAAATCGGTGTGCGTCAATTCCATCCTGACCTGTCTCCTGCTCCACAACACTCCCGACGATCTGCGCCTGATCTTGGTTGACCCGAAGCGGGTGGAGCTGACCAGTTACAACGGCATCCCGCACCTGCTGGCGCCGGTGGTGGTGGAGATCGAGCGTGTGGTCGGCGCGCTGCAATGGATGACGCGGGAAATGGATAACCGCTATCATAAGTTCGCCCAGATTGGAGCGCGCAACATTGATGACTATAACGCCCGTATGGCAGCGCAGGGTGGCAAAAAGTTGCCTTTTCTGGTGGTGGTGATTGACGAGTTGGCTGACCTGATGATGATCGCGCCGGACGAGAGCGAACGCACCATCACCCGCCTGGCGCAACTGGCGCGTGCCACCGGCATCCATCTGATCATCGCTACGCAGCGCCCCTCGGTGGACGTGGTTACCGGGCTGATCAAGGCCAACTTTCCGGCGCGAGTCGCTTTCGCCGTCGCCTCCGGCGTGGACAGCCGCGTGATCCTCGACCAACCCGGTGCCGAGCGTCTGCTCGGGCGCGGCGACATGCTCTTCCAGGCGCCGGATTCTCCCTCACCGGTGCGCTTGCAAGGGGTGTTCGTCTCGGATATAGAGATCCAGCGTTTGGTGGAATACTGGCGTAACCTGGCTGGACAGGGCAGCCCGCTGGCTGCCGCAGCTGGCGGCCCGGTGGATACTGTCCCGCTGGGGATGCCTCTCAATTCCTCGAACTTCGGGGGCACGCAGGTGCCGATGTTCGAGGATATGCTGCCGGTTGAGAAAGGCGATCCACTGCTGAAGGATGCTATCGCGCTCGTGCGGCGCGAGGGGCGCGCCTCAATCTCGATGCTGCAACGCCGTCTGCGCATCGGTTACACGCGCGCCGCGCGCTTGGTGGACACGATGGAAGAAAAGGGGATCATCGGCCCGGCGCAGCCTAATAGCCAGGTGCGCGAAGTGCTGGATTACGGTCCCGCCGCGCCGCCGAAGAAAGAATAAAACGTGATGCGTAATTCGTAATCGCTTTACGTTTCACGTTTTACGAATTCTTTCTCTCCCGCCTCCAGGTGTTCAGCAATTAGCAATACCACTCTCCCACCCGTAAACGATTGCAAAAATTTCCCGGCAGCTTGCCCCTCGGGGGAGGCCATGGCCGCCTCCAACGCTTCTTTCGAATCGAACAGCAGCTCATGCACCAGCGTGTACCCGCTTTCAGGGTTACCGAAAAGCGTCCGTTCCACGCGACCGATAGTCTCGCGCCGCAGGCTGGGCATCTTCTCAGCCAGGCCGAGGAACTTCTGCCAGTTCAGCTGAAAGGTTTGCTCATCGTCAGGCGGCTTGAAGAGGATAATAAGTTCGTGCATCTCTTTACTCCTCATTTCATCCACAACCCGCCGGTGGATTCCAGCCAGTCAGTGATTTGTTCGCAAGCGCGGGGGACATCGCCGTCGGAAATATCCAACTCCAGCTTTGGCAAGATGGATTCACCCACCAGCCGCCGCATCAGCTTCTGCTCCTCGATGAAGGGTTGCAGGTTATCGTATTGGCACGGATTGCCCGAAACCTTGAGCCGTTCCATCCGTGCCGCCTCGAAAGACTCTGGCTGGCGCGTGACAAAAATGAGGTGAAAACCGAGCGCGTTCAGCCGTTCCTCCAGCCAGCGGAAATCGTAATCCTTGCCGAAAGTTTTTAGCTGGTAAGCGCGCGTCGAGAGATGGAAACGGTCAATGATCCAGGAGTAGTAACGCTGAAGCTCGAAGAGCCGTACCCAGGTCCGGTACGTTTCCATCGCCAAGGACTCCTCCTGCGGTTCAAAGTTGATCAGTCCACGGCCCCAAGGAAAATTCGTGAAGGCGCACCATTCCGCTGAGATGAGCGGGGAATGATAGCGATATTTGCGTGGCCCGACGATGCGCGGATGTTCGTTCAAGGCAAGGGCGATCTCGGTCTTGAGCGTCAGGCGAGTGCCTTCGAGAATGATCTTGGGGGTGAGTTTGCTCGGCATTTGTAGGCCGGGTGTTTTTTCTTTCGTCTCGACAACTGATTTACTGACAGAACTTTGAAAGCAGGGACTCATCAAGTAGCATAATTGGGGGCATCAAAAAATCAAAGGAGCCCCGGTGATGAGCAGCGGTGGAGAAAATTGTACACCTGATCGGAAAAGGCTATAAGGCCATTTGTGGCTGTGAGCCATGCGCATCACCTGTTGAATGGAAACAAAAATGAACTGAGGCTTGTAGCTTTCCCCTCACTTTAGCCGCGGAAAAGTTCACTATAATATTATGTGCCCCGCCCCTTATCTGTAACTCACGTTAATTTAGATTTTCTTTGTTCAAATCCCGTCTCTCTGTATGGCTACAATAACCTTGGTACCCTTCCCGGGGTTTGAAATAACCTTAAATTTTCCGCCGGCAAGAGAGGCTCGTTCTCGCATGTTTCGTAATCCCATACCTTCGTTACTTACCTGCGTAGGGTCAAAACCGCATCCGAAATCTTCAACCTCAAGTATGACATTTCCCCTTGTCTGCTTCAATCGAACAGTTACGGATTTGGCATTAGAGTGTCTTAATACATTATTCAGTGCTTCTTGAGCTATGTAATACAGCATCACTTCCTTTCGTAAGGGTAGTGAACCACTATAGTTTGTTACCAAATAAGCTTTGACATTGGAGCGGCCTTCAACAGCTTCCAAACGCTGATGTAAAGCTGAAACAAGACCTTCATGTACCAAATCAGCTGGTTGCAATTCATGGAGGAAGAGACGCATCTCCTTGACAGCTAGCCGTGCGGTTTCACCGATTCGTGACAAAACCTCGGCCTGATCCTCGAGGGATCTAGCCTCCAGTCCCGCTTGTGCCGCTTCGGTCAAAGCGACCACTCCGTACAGATTATGTGAGATAGAGTCATGCAGGTCACGCACCAAGCGCTGTCGCTCTGCCAAGGCTATCACCGATTGGCGCTGGCGGTCGCCCCGTATAAATGTTGTTATTTCTTCCGATATTGTGGTCATATTGATGATTTCATATCTTTGATAGATAGGCCCTTCTGTCCGGAATAAACATATCGCGCCCAGCACCTGATTCTCTGTCAATATCGGGACTGACAAAAGAGCCGCGCGACCCAATTGCTTCATAAACTCGGGAACGCGCAGAGCAGAGCCAATATTTGGTATTAACAATGGCTCTTTGTGCTCAAGAATCCATGCAACCAGATCGTTTGATAACGGTAAGGAAGACATACTGTCAATAGCTTGAGCTGGCAGACCATAATGAGCGATCATTGATAGCCTGCGCATTACAGATTCATTTTCATGTTCATCCAAGAGGAAGATAACCCCCGATACGCTATGGAATGAAGAGACCAATTGGTGGATAGACGCCGCTAAGAAATCCTTCAAATTCAGTGTCTGGTTGGCAGCATTGGAAATCGAACGCAATTGGCTTAACAAGTTTACATATGATTTTTGCCTTGCTTCTTCCGCTTTTCTGTGGTTAGTAGTATCGCGCAAAATAAGAACCTGCCCAATATAATTTCCGGACTGATCAGTCAAAAAAGAGCGGCCAATATTAAAATAATGCAAGCCATTTCGCATTCTTATACTCTTATTTATAACCAATTCTTTCCTGTTTCCTTCCCCCCCAATTACACTTCGTAAGTCACCTAAGATTTTGTCGGCAGATTGATCGTAGACCTTATCCCGCGATAAGCCGAGCACTTCCTCTGCTACCGGGTTTAGGTCAACGATATGATTCTGCGTGTTTAGTATTATCCACCCATCTCTCATTTGTTCTACAACGACATCTCGAACGACGGCACCAAAGTCAAGCAGGTTAGAGTGGGAGAGTGCATATGAGAAGGTCAGACCCGTGATAGAGAAAGCAACCAGTGTTAGGTCAAAGTTGTGAATGGGAGTTAGGCCGGCAAAACTAGCAATTTTGATAAGGATGAGTACGGGCAAACCCATCAAGGGTATACTGGATTGATGTCGGTATTGTTTTGGTCTATGAATAAAGGCCCGCACTAATAGAAATGTGGCTATTAAAACCAGGCTATTGGAATAGATTATATCTAACCATAGCAAAGGACTTCTAAGTACTATTATTTGAGCTGCCCCCACCCCATTCGCGGCGCTGGATAAATCATGAGTTTGATCAGTCCAAAGAAGCACCTGAAAAGTCGTAGGTTCTACAGCCAATAAGGCTGTACTCAACCATGTCAGTAAGTGTTTCCGATTTGTGAACTCGAGGGCGAAGGTTAATAAAGCTGTCGGTGTTATAGTCGCGAATGCATATATGAATCTCAGCCAGGGAAGTTTAAGCGGTGTAATGCCAGTTGAAAGTAGCAGATACGTCGTTGTCCAGAAAAATAATGACAGAGCGAAGACAATCAGGCTAGTAGAACCGGGGCTGGCTCGCCTCTTGATCGAGACAATGAGGACGATTACAGCGATTCCGGTGACCAGAAGTAAGATGACAATGCGGTTGAACGTTTCTGTGTTCATTACCTACACAACTTACAAGGTTTTCGCCTGAGTTTACCTAGACCGTTGTGCTGATCAATAATTGTTTGTTGACCATCGGTTCTCCAGCGACGAAATTATGACCCCAGCACCTTGATAATTGGGTTGACTGTATAGAGATGACTTTGGCTCCTTTCGGGATAGCTGGATCTTCAATCATCAAAAAGGCTTCGACAAACATCTATCCATATTTAGTTTCGTATTAGCGCATTCTTGGCGATGTTAATCGCTCACTTGTTCGATTCTGCCAGGTATTGCACGCCCTATTCATCGGCCGGTTCATCCAGACCCTTGCGTAATGCATAGAGGGCGGCTTGGGTACGATTTGCCAATTGAAGTTTGGCCAGGATACTACTTACTTTTTTCGCGACTGTGCGTTCGTGAACATTGAGTTCTTGTGCAATTTCTTGGTTAGTGAGCCCGCGTGCGATTAAACGCAAGGTGTCTAACTCGCGCGGGGTAAGCGGATCAGCTGTATATAACAGCTTCTCTGGGTGGGTAATTTCATGGATCACCTTGACCGCGATAGAAGGTTGTAGAGAGGCCAGGCCTTGAGCCACATCTCGGATGGCTTGTACTAATTGCTCGCGTGTGGCATCCTTGAGCAAGTATCCTGTGGCTCCGGACTTTATTGCTTGAAAGACGCGATCACCCTCGGCAAAGCTGGTAAGCACCAATATTTTTGTTTCTGGGGCTATTTCTTTGATCATCGGAATGGTCGTCAAGCCGTCCTGCCGGGGCATAACCAGGTCAAGTAAGACAACATCTGGGTGCGTTTCTTTAACCAATTTAAGAGCTTGGATCCCGTCGTCTGCTTGTCCAACCACTTCGATATCCGTTTGGTACGAGAGGATTGCAACAAATCCTTCTCGAACCACATTTTGATCATCAGCCACAAGTACACGTATCTTTTCCATATTCACCGCAACTTAAGCTCTTTTTATGAAATTTGTCCTTGCTAATGGGTACAACAACTCTTGTGCCTTCCCCAGGGGCCGAGAGTATGTTAAATCTTCCGCCTATTAGGGATGCTCGTTCTCGCATATTTCGTAATCCCATCCCATGTTGATCAACTGCCTCGGGGTCAAATCCGCACCCGTCATCTTCAATCTCTAGTATAACATTTTTCCTCCTCTGTTTTAGTGGATGATTATTGACTTTGCGGAGGCGTGCTTCAGTATGTATGTGCCCCTTGAGCAACGAAGTATAAAATGACTTCCGTCTCTGGGGATTGGTCGCTCCAGGCGCGTTTCGCCTGCGCAACGAAATCAGGATAATGATTATCGCGATTCCGATGGTAAGAATAATCAAACTATCATTGAGTGACACGCTCATGACTCATCCTCTACCAGTTTCTGGAAGCGCGGCTCGTCGCGAATAAAGTCGAAATCCGGGTCGCGACGAACCCAAGTGGGCGGCATTTGTTTTTTGTTCAGCGCGGTGCGCAGGATTTCCAGTGCCTCGTCCGTTTGCCCACAAACGGATGCGTACAAGGCGCGGCCGTACTCCTTTTCCTTTTCAATCAATTGTCGGGCGATGGCGAGCTGTTTTTTGGCCTCAGCCGATTTTCCTCGTTTTCGATGACAGGCTGCCAGGGCCACGTGCGCGCTCCCGGACCCGGGGCCGAGTCGAATCGCTCTTTGGAACGACGCGATGGCCTCCTCATCCCGTCCAAGGTGACTGTAAATCTTTCCCAGATTGTAGTGAGGAAGGGCATATTTTCCATCCAGTTCGATTGCTTTTAGATAGCTAGCAATCGCCTCTTCGGCGCGTCCTTGACAGGCATAGGCGAAACCCAACCCATTGTACGCCTCGGCAGATTGAGGCTCCAACTCGATTGCGCGTTCGAAAGCGGCAATGGCTTCTGCGGGCTGGTCAAGTCGTGTGTAAACGCTCCCTAACCCATTCCAGGAAGAGGCGGTTTGGGGAGCAACCTTGATGGCTTCTTTGAATGCCCTGACCGCATCGTTGACATTCCCCAGTTCCATGAGAATGTTGCCCAGGCCATTCCAGGAAAATGTAAAACTGGGATCGCGCTTGATCGCCTGGCGGAAAGCCGCAATGGCCTCATCATAGCGGCCAATGCTGGCATAGGCCTTACCTAAGCCATTCCAGGCGGAAATATATTTTGGGTCCAATTCGATGGCGTGCAGAAACGCATTGCGGGCCTCGTTATGCCGCCCAAGGACAAGAAAGGCCCAGCCCAGCCCGTTGTAGGGGGAGGCCTCATTAGCATTCCGCTCAATAGCCTGCTGATAGATATTGATCGCCTCATCATACCTTCCCAGGATTCGATGCACAATGCCGAGACCGGTGTAAGCTGGGATAGAGGTGGGATCAAGCTCGATGGCGCGCAGGAAGGCCGTCGTCCCCCGCTTGTACCAGCCGATGGTGCGATAGATATTTCCCAGGCCGATGTAACAGGCAACCCGCAAACGGGTATCCTTCAGGCGTTCCGCCAGACGGCGGATTTGTCGCCATAGGTCGGCCGATTTTTCGTAATCACGCTTGACCCAGTATAAATCGGCTAATGACCTAAGCAATTCAGCGCGCGTCGCCAGCGTTTCCTTTGTCTCATCGAAATTCTTCAGCAATGCTTCCCGATAAGCTATTTTGGAATCCGTATCCTGTCGCAGTGCCCTTTCCTCGTTGCTGGCCCAATACAACTCATCTTCGATCTCGGCGGCACGTTTCGGCGCAGGCAGCTCGAAGAATTCGATGACCCGATGCCGGAAAGCCCAAAAATCTGGTGCGAGGGTTGGCAAGGCAACGGCTTCCTCTTCTGAAATCCAAAATATGACTCGGATGCGATAATCCACGAAATATTCACGGCGGTAGTTCAAGGCGCGATAAGCATTTCCCCCATCTTCCCCGCCTCCCCATCGCAGGCCTGAGACAAAGAAAACGGTACGGTCACTATTGGGTTGCTGAGACAGGCTGAGGGCGATGTCGGCATTATCTTGGCCGCTGACACGGTAATGGGTGACGGTCTGCCCGAGTTTATTTAGTTCGGCCGTCAACGTTTCTTCTGCGTCGGCGCGGATGAACTCTGAGGAATAGATGGCGAGAAGGATCGAAGGCCGGTCCCACTTGATCGCCTGCTCAAGCTCGCTATAAAGAGTGGCGACATGCTCCTCGAAAGAATCGTCGAGTTCTAGGGGAGTGTTCGCTGTCACGCGTATCATTATACAACAACGACTCGTTCGGGTGGATTCACCTTACTGCCTTGTAAAGGCAAAATATCCGCGTTCTCCGGAATAAAGGGGACGCGGCTTACGGTTGCGTCTCAGTGGTAAAATCGGTCTGCCACTTTTTACTGAGCACTGACCACTGAACACTGGAGACTGATATGCCTACTCCTGTCATTATAGACGCGATCCGTACGCCCATCGGCGCGTTGGGGGGCGCGCTGGCTGCCGTCCGCACGGACGATCTGGCCGCGCACGTGATCAAAGCCATTCTCGTACGCAACAAGCTTGACCCGGCGCTGGTCGAGGAAGTCTACCTGGGCTGCGCCAACCAAGCCGGGGAGGACAACCGCAATGTGGCGCGCATGGCGCTGCTGCTGGCGGGACTGCCGGTCGAAGTGGCCGGCGTGACCTTCAACCGGCTGTGCGCCTCCGGGCTGAACGCTGTCAATCAGGCGGCGCGCGCCATCCGCTGCGGCGAAGGTGACGTGTTCATCGCTGGTGGCGTGGAAAATATGTCCCGCGCCCCATACTCTTTCCCGAAGGCTGAGCAAGGTTATCCTTGGGGCAACCTGACTGCCTGGGATACCGCCCTGGGCTGGCGCTATCCCAACCTGAAGATGAAAGAAATGTATGGCACCGAGCAAATGGGTGAAACGGCCGAGAACATCGCCGCCATGAAGCCGGAGATCACGCGCGAAATGCAGGACGCTTTTGCCCTGCGCTCACACCAACGGGCCCTTGCCGCCATTGACAGCGGCAAGTTCGCTGAGGAGATCGTGCCGGTCACGATCCTACAGCGCAAGGGCGAGCCGAAGATCGTGGACACTGACGAGCGCCCGCGCCGCGACACGACCCTGGAATCGCTCGCCCGACTGCGCCCGGCCTTCCGTGAGGGCGGGACGGTCACGGCGGGTAACTCCTCCGGCCTGAACGACGGCGCGGCCGCACTGCTGATCATGAGCGAGGAGAAAGCCAGAGAGCTAGACCTCAAGCCGATGGCGCGCATCCTGGCCTCAGCGGCAGCCGGCGTCCCGCCGCGCATCATGGGACTGGGCCCGGTCGGCGCGACGCACAAAGCCCTGACGCGCGCTGGTCTTACATTGCAGGATATTGCGCTGGTCGAACTGAACGAGGCCTTCGCTGTCCAGTCGCTGGCGGTGATCCAGGAACTGGGCCTCGACCCGGAGATCGTCAACGTCAACGGCGGGGCGGTGGCGCTCGGCCACCCACTGGGCTGCTCCGGGGCGCGCATCCTGACCACGCTGCTGCATGAGATGAAACGCCGCTCTCGGGGCGGGGATGGACCCCGCCCCTACTATGGACTTGCCGCCCTGTGCGTGGGTGTTGGGCAGGGCGAAGCGACGATTGTGGAATGGATTGGATGACCTCTTACCTCACCCCCAACCCCTCCCTTTTCCCCAAAGGGGGAAAGGGGAGGGGTGCTGGGGAGGGGATAGAGGTCCGAAAGGATCAACTGTGAAAACTAAACTCGTTTTTGGCCTACTTTTGATTGCTGCACTTTCCGCCTGCGGCCCGCTGTGGCAGGTCAACCCGCTGCCGCCCGGCAGCGTGGCCCCCAGTCTGGTGCCCAACATTGCTTCGCCCACCTTTACCATTACACCCCTCCCGGCAACGGCGACCTCCATCCCGCCGACTGAGACGCCGTACACGCTGCCGGTCGTCGCTTCGCCGGCGCTCATGTCCATTGACATGCTGGATGAAATGAGCGGCTGGGCTGCTGGCGAGGCATCCATCTTGCGCACAGAGGATGGCGGCGTGACCTGGTTGAACGCGACCCCCGCCGACGTATCCAGCTTTGGATATCTGGGCGCGTCCTTCTTTGCGGACGCAGCCACAGCCTGGTTCGTCCTGCCCTCCGCCGATTACACCACCGGCACGCTCTACCACACCACCGACGGCGGATTGTCGTGGACGTCCAACGCGGTGCCTTTTTCGGGCGGCTCGCTCCAGTTTCTGGACGCTCAAGCTGGCTGGATGCTGGCGGCGCTGGGAGCAGGCGCGGGGTCCGAGGCGGTGGCGGTTTTCCAGTCCACCGATGCGGGCGTGACCTGGAAACAGGTCTACGTCAACGACCCGACCGTCGCCGGTTCCAGCGGCAGTCTGCCCTTGAGCGGGCAGAAAAGCGGCATGACCTTCCTGGATGCTGCCCATGGCTGGGTGACGGGCAGCGTGCCGATGGACAGCTACGTTTACCTGTTCAGCACGCAGGATGGAGGCTATAGCTGGGCGCATCAAGAAGTCAGTCTGCCTGCCGGCTTCGAGACGGCCATGACTTCCGCGGATGTGCCGCGCTTCTTCTCTTCGATGGATGGCATCTTCCACGCCGGCTTGTACGCGGCCAATTCCTCCACCGTCTTCTACCTGACTCAGGATGGCGGCGCGACCTGGACGCCAACCTTCCCGGTCAACATGTGGGGACACTACACTATCGCCGATTTGCAGGACGTTTGGGTTTGGGACGGTGGGCCGACGATGCAGGTTTCGCACGACAGCGGTATGACCTGGAACATGATCAATACGAATATCAACGTGGCCGATACGCTGATGACGATTGACTTCGTCAACGCGACCACCGGCTGGGCCTTGACCGGCGACGCCACGCCGCATTACTCGCTCTACAAGACGACCGACGGCGGCGCAACATGGATGGCTCTCATCCCCTAACCACAGCATGAAAACACTATGAAACCCGCCGAATTCCTGCTGCCTGTTTTGTCAATCCTCCTGCTGACCTCGGCCTGTAGCCTGTCTTCGCCGACGACGTCCCAGCCCTTGCCGACGGCTGAGCCGCCAGTCTCCACAACCGAACCGGCGACACCAGTCCCCACTGTTCCGCCCCTGACCCTGGACATGCTCAAGAACGCGACCTACATGCTCCCCTTCTACGGGCGCACGGTCACGTTAACCGATGGCGTTTACCGGGAGGACTCCGGCGCGGAAATCTACTCCGCCAACCTGATCGGAGCGGCTGCCTTCGGCGATTTGAATGGCGATGGTCTGGAGGACGCGGCTGTCATCCTGGTCGAGAGCGGCGGCGGGACAGGCCAGTTCGAGTCAGTGGTGGTGATGGTCAATCAAAGCGGCGTACCGGCCCAGGCAGGCGTGGCTCAGCTCGGAGACCGCGTGCAGGTCAATTCGCTCGCCATTCAGGATGGCCGCGTCATGCTCGACATGCTGGTACAGGGTCCAAATGATGCCTTGTGCTGCCCGACCCAGCCCGTGACGCAAGCTTACCAGCTCTTCACCAACGGCTTGTTCTTGATGCACGCCACATCGAGGGCCTCGAATGGGGCGGAGCGCGTCATCACGATCACCTCGCCCGCCAGTAATGCGGAGGTGACCAATCCGGTGACCGTTACCGGCAACGTCAGCATATCGCCGTTCGAAAACACGCTGGTCTATCGGGTTTACAACGTTGCCAACGAGGAAGTAGCCGTGGTGCCGCTGATGGTGGACGCAACAGAAATGGGCGGTCCCGGCACGTTCACGCTCAACCTCGACCTGACCAGTGCGGGCGTGACCGGGCCTATCCGTGTCGAGATCCTCGACATCAGCATGGCCGATGGTTCCACCCTGGCGTTGGATGCGATTTGTTTGGTGTTGAAATAATCGTTTATCCTGTGAGATTGTAGGGGCGACATCACATCGCTCTACTGCGATTTTGGAGACGATCATGACCACCCTCGATCCCGAACGACAAAAGCAGGCCAAAATCTACGCGCGTCTCAAACGGCGGCTGTGGCTGGTTGACCTGGCCTTCAGCGCCATCTATCTGCTGGTCTGGCTTGTCACGGGCTGGGCCGTCAGTCTGCGCACCTGGCTTGTCAACTTCACTGCGAATAACTGGTTACTGATCGCCTACTTCACTATCCTTTTCGGCGGAATCTATTTTGTCATTGATCTGCCGCTGGCCTTCTACACCGGTTTCACCCTGCCGCACCGCTTCGACCAATCCACGCAGACATTGAAAGGATGGGTGACCGATCAGCTAAAAAGTCTGCTGATCGGCGTGCCACTGGGACTTCTCGTGCTCGAATTGGTCTACCTTGCGCTACGCGAGACTGGCGCGTGGTGGTGGCTGTGGGCCGGCGCTGGCATGTTGTTCTTCACCGTTCTAATGGCAAACTTGGCGTCCATTCTCATCATGCCGCTGTTCAACAAGTTTATCCCGCTGGGCGAGGAATATGCTGACTTGGCAGAACGCCTACTGATGCTGGCCGAGCGCGCCCATACCAAAGTGCGCGGTGTGTTCAAGTACGACATGTCCAAGCGGACGAAGGCCGCCAATGCAGCCCTGACCGGCATCGGCAACACGCGCCGCATCGTACTGGGCGATACACTCATCAACGAGTTTATGTCGGACGAGATCGAGACGGTCCTGGCGCACGAACTGGGGCACCATGTTCACAAGGATATCCCTATCTTGATTGCGTTCGGGACCCTCCTGACTCTGGGTGGGCTTTATCTCGCTTCTCTGGGTCTGAATTGGGCGGCAGCCTATTTTGGTTTCTCCGGCCCAGCGGATATTGCCGGCTTGCCGGCTTTTGGGCTGGTGATCGGCGCGTTCAGCCTGATCACGCAGCCGTTGGGCAACGCCTTCTCACGCTGGCGCGAGCGCATGGCGGACGATTATGCCTTACAGGTCACCGGTAAGCGTGAGGCTTTCTCCTCGGCTTTCATCCGCCTAGCAAACCAAAACTTGTCCGAGGTGGACCCAGAAGCCTGAGTGGTGTTCATGTTCTACGACCACCCACCGCTGAGCGAACGGATCAAGAGGGCGCAGGGGCAAATAGGGGAGATGTAACACCGCCCCTATTCTTTTCGTTTTGCCGCTCGTGGCGTTGAGCGCCCTCCCCACAACACGCCAAACACTACGATCACGACCAGGGCGATGGCTAGTGCAATAATTCCTGTTGTATCCGCGGATATCAGCTCTTCGCTGGGAGTAGCCGAGGGCCCCGGTGTCAGGTCCAGCGTTGGGGATTGGTTTGCAGGAGGGGTCAGTTCAAGGGTTGCAGAGATAGGAGGCGTTGGGGTCGGCTGAGGCGCGGCAATCGCGTGCGAAGTCCCCACAAGGAAAGTCAGATAAATCGCCATCGAGAAGAAGGCGATAAGAATATGGAAGGTGTGGGTTCGTTTCATCGTTGGCTCTGGATGCGGGGATTTCCGGTAAGTATAACATGGGAAAATCGCCCTCCAAAGCGGCGGTCCCAGCGGTGAGTTTGGAAAACGGAAACCTCCCGCTAGACTACGGGAGGTTCTTTGGCGGAGAGGGCGGGATTTGAACCCGCGTCACCTTCCGGTGAACACGCTCTCCAGGCGTGCGCGCTAGGCCAGGCTACGCGACCTCTCCAGTACGCTTCATCCTGCGAAGCGGGCAAATTATACCATGCGAATTGTTGGCGAAAAAAAAAAGTAGAAGCCCCCAAAGGAGGCATCTATGACCGACCAGGGACTTGAACCCTGAACCAATTGATTAAGAGTTATCCAGCAGCATTTCCATAGCATCCATACTGTCCAGTCCCACCACATATGGCGTTTTGTCTCCTTTAGTGCCACCATATGTGGGGGTTTGGGGATGCCGGGGCTTTGAAAGGCGAGTACTACTGCAAATCTACTGCAATTCAACGGGGATTGGCGTCACCAGTTCCTCGATTTTTTCGGCAGCCTCATCCTGCGTATGGGCCATCGCGTGACCGTAAATATCGGCGGTGACGCTGGCTTTGGAGTGACCGGCGCGTCGCTGCACGGTGTTAAGCGGTGTGCCCATATCGAGCAGGAAGGAAATCGAGGTGTGGCGCAAGTCGTGGAAGCGGATGAGGGGCAGGCCCACTTCCTTGAGCAATCGCTTGAAGTCTTTGCTGACCCGCGACGGGTCAAGGAATGTGCCAATTGTGGTGGGGAAGATGAGATCATTCTCCTGCCAATTATCCCCGGCCGCGGCTCTCTCCAGTTCCTGCCGCTTTCGATGTGCGTCGAGCTGAGCCAGCGTTCCATGACCCAATTTGATCTGGCGACGACCCGCTCTGGTCTTTGGCGGTGAAAGGATGAAGCCCCGGCCTTTTATCAGCTGCAATTGCCGTTGTACGAGCAGCGTACTCTTGTTCCAGTCCAAATCCGGCCATTTCAGGCCGAGCAATTCGCCCTTTCGCATTCCGGTCGTCAGCGCCAAGTAGAAGATCGTCTCATATGGAGACCTTGAAGCGGCGATCAGGAATTGGCGGGCCTGCTCTTCGTTCAAGATCTGGAGTTCCGCCTGCTCGACTTTTGGGCGTTCGACAGCGTCTGCCGGGTTACGTCCCAAGATGCCTTCTCGAACCGCCTGCTTGAGGGCGCAGTGCAGGATCGAGTGGATCACCTGGACCGTGCGCGCGCCTCTGCCTTCATCCTTCTTGAGCATGTAAAGCTGCTTCAGATGAGCGGGGTGGATGTCTTGAAGTCGCATCTTCCCCAGGATGGGCAGGATGTGTGCCTCGGCTGTCTTTCGGTACTGGAGCACTGTCCCGGGTCTTCGGGAAAGTTCCTTGCCGTTGAGCCAGATTTCGAAGAAACGTTCGAGCGTGATCTGCGTGCCCTCGTAGGTCAGGCCGTTATCAATCTTGGCCAGCGTTTCCTTGATCCAGTCGCGGCATTCTTTTTGAGTCTTGCCGTACTTGGTCAAACGCCGGCCGGTCAAGCTGACCTGAGCACACCAGAGGCCATCCTTGCGGTGGTACAGGCTGCCTTCGTTGTTGCCTCGCCTTCTAGCCATGTTCATG
>Ga0116202_10000103_pt1 | contig 39913 bp, 38 predicted proteins | sample LakKivw325mmetaG_FD_94479 | JGI IMG/M metagenome (GOLD analysis project Ga0116202, IMG submission 94479) | Anoxic lake water microbial communities from Lake Kivu, Rwanda to study Microbial Dark Matter (Phase II) - Lake Kivu water 325m metaG | ecosystem: Environmental > Aquatic > Freshwater >... | reverse complement strand
TCCCCATCCCAGGCCCCTCGGCTGTGATCGCCGCCCTGAGCATTGGGGGTCTTCCAACTGATGCCTTTCTCTTCAAAGGTTTCCTGCCCCATAAGTCAAAAAGAAGGAGAGATCTTCTCCAGGAATTAGAAGCCGTTCGGGAAACGCTCATCTTCTATGAGTCTCCCCATCGCCTCCAGGAAACCTTGAGCGATATTCTTGAAATCCTCGGAGACCGTGAAATGGTTCTCACACGGGAGTTAACCAAGATTTATGAAGAGATCATCAGGGGAAAGGTCAGTGAGATCATGAGTCAGATGGCTGAAAAAAAGTTAAAGGGTGAGATCACCCTCGTGATCTCTGGGAAAAAGCGCCCCCAAAAAGAACCGATCAAGGCACAAGAGGATGATCCATGATCCTCCCCTCTGTCCTTGATCTTCTTATCCTTTGATCAGGTCTCTCAAATTCTTCTCTTTGGGGCCAACGGAATTACTCCCCTGATAGTCAATCGTGAAATTAAACTGGTGGAAAAGGCGGGGAAGCCTGATCAAATAATATACCATCACTCCAATGGACAGCCGATCCAACCACGAGGACATAGGCCAACCAAAATGTACGGTGATCTGCTGGTGAGGCATCTCATATTCGATCAGTTTCAGAAGAGAGACAATGTGATGGTATAAACCCAATCTTCCCATAGGAAACCGAAAGTCAAAGGGAGCCAGTTTCGGAGGAACGCCTTTTCGAGCAGAGTAGAAAGTGATATAGACTTCATTATCCTTTGGCATCCCTATACAGAGGGTCTCCTCCCGTGGACGTCGAAAAAAGACATGAAGATCTGGCCGGGTAGCCTGGGAGAGATAGAGGATCATCGCCATCTCGCTATCGCCCTGTTCAAAAGCCTTAATCTCAGGGCCCCTCTTCTGCGCAACCAGGATCCCGGACAGCAAAACCACCGAGGTGACAACAGCCCACATCACTGTCCCGTGAGGTTTCATAGAAGCCAGGAAAAAAAAGCAGCTGATAAAGATGACCCAGATGGCAAGGGTGATCGTCCGGCTGGTGTGAAACAGGGCCACCTCTTTGGTGCCCATGAAATAACGGTAGATGAGGAGGGACATCATATTGATGCAAAAACTGGCGATCAATCCTAAGGCATACATATCCGCCAGGATCATCTGGCTTCCTTGAGTGATGAAGATGATGAGGGAATAGAAGATGGCGTTAAGGATGTGGATGCGGTAAAGGGACTGCCTTTGGTTCGTTGCGATCAGCCAATTGAAATGGTATCGCTCCGCAACGCGCTCCATCAGCTCACTGGAGGCCACGAAGGCGGTATTGATCGCCATGATCAATGTGAAACTCGCCAGTAACGCTACGGTCATGCCAAAAGGAACGCCATTGATGAGGGTGGCATAATGGGTGATCAAGTCTCCCTCATGGCGCCCAAGATCGATGGGAGCGGATAATGCAAGAGTGGCCACAATGGGTGTCACCAGCCCTACGGTCAGGGCAAGAAAAAGGTAGGCCTTCCCGATCTCTCGCCAGGTACGGACCAGACCGGCGGTTTGAAGGACAGACTCGACACCCGAATAAGCCAGGATACAGCTGGCAATGGAGGCAATAAACATTCCATAGTTCTTAAAAATTGAACCCGTGCTAAGGCGGGTGGTCGCATGGCGATATCCTTCCTGAAGACGAATCAAAGAATCACTATCAAAGGTCAATATTCCTGAAGCAATCAAGTTTAAGAAGATAAAAGCGGCAAACATAAAAATGGAGAAGGTGAACCGGGCATTTTCCCTGATGCCGAGTATATTCAGCCCGGCGATGGACCAGATGATGAGCAGGACAATCATCATCTTATAAAAGTGGGGCATCTGGAAAAAAGAGGTGGCATTCTCCACAGCACTTACGGCTGAGATACAGGCGGTCAGGATATAATCCACCATGATGGAGGCTACGGCAACAAAAGAAACCGTCGGACCTAAAGCGAGATAGGAAAAGGAGTAAACCCCTCCTCCGTGGATTCCGTGATTCTCTAAGATCTCGGCGATCTCTACCAGGCGGGTGGTCATATAATGGATGAAAAAGGCAGTGAAGGCAATGAACATGATGGCACTGGGTCCGATGAAACGATACGCCTCTGCGGGAGCATAAAAGACAGAGGTGAGCTCATCCATCAAGGTGATGATGGCCACTGCCAACCAGGTGAGCCAGACCTTTCCACCCTGAAAATAAGTGAGAAGGGCTTTCTTTTTTAAAAGGAAGAAAAAGAGACCCACTAAGAGGAGGTTAAGGAGAAGTAAAACAATCGGTTTCATTTCATACGGTCACTTAATTATAGTGAACGACTCAAGAAAGTAGTCATTGCGAGGAGCGAAGCGATTGGCAATCTCATGGGATTGCTTCACTTCGTTCGCAATGACATCTACTACATGTCAACATATTTAAGACGTTCACTATAAGTAATTCATTAAATGCATCTGCCGGAGGCTTATTGATCCAGCCAAACCTGATCTATGTTAAAATGACCATTATCGGATTTTATCAATATCCTCTTTCTTGCCAATGACGACCAGTATATCGCTATCTTTAATCACAAAGTCAGCCCGTGGAACCATCCTGATCTTCTCCGGAAGCACCTCCCGGATAGCGATCACTTCGATATGATATTGACTTCTCAGATGGAGCTCACTGATGGTCTTCCCCACGAACCCCGAAGGAGGAGCTAACTCACAGATGGTATAATCCTCAGAAAGGGGAATGTAATCGAGGACATTCGGGGAGACAAGGCTTCTGACCACCTTATCCGCCATCTCTCTTTCCGGAATGACCACTTCCGTGGCTCCCACCTTCTCAAGGACCCGCTTGTGATCCTCATCAGGTGCTTTGACAATAATCCGTTTCACTTTCATCTCTTTGAGGTGAAGGGTAAGGAGGGTAGCGGCTGCCAGGTCTTCCCCGAAGGAGACGATGACCACATCATCCTCCTCGATGCCGATGGATTCCATCAATTCTTTATCCGTTCCATCGGCGAGGATGGCCTTTGTCGAAAAATCCCTGATTTTCTGGATGACCTCTTTGTTCTTATCGATGGCGACGACTTCCATGCCATTTTCATAGAGGTCCTTTACGATATTATAGCCAAAAATCCCCAACCCGATCACAACTACCCGTTTCATCCTGTTTCCTCCTCAACTTGCAGGGGCAATTCATAAACTGTCCCTGCTCCTTGTTCCCCAATTTGCAATCCGCATTCCGCATTCTGGATCATCCCACCATGACCCCTTCCTCGGCGTATGTTATTCCTTTTCCTCCTCCGGTCTTTGAAAGGGAAAAAGCCAGTGTCAGTGGACCCACCCTTCCCACAAACATCATCAAGATAATGGCCGCCTTCTGGGCATCCCCCAATCTGGGGGTAATCCCCATGGAAAGGCCGACTGTCCCGAAAGCTGAGACCGTCTCGAAAAGATATTCCACAAAAAAGTGGCGGCTCTCCACAGGCGGAAGGTTCCCCCCACCTGTGATCAGAAGAACCGACGCGATGATTGAAATGGAAAAGGCAGAGGCAAAGATGATGGAAATCGTCCGACTTATCATTTCTCTTGGAATCGTCCGGTTAAAAACATTCACATCCTCGTTGCCTTTTAACCGACTCCAGATCATCAATAAGAGAAGGGCAGCGCTGGTCGTTTTCACTCCCCCGCCTGTTGACCCCGGTGAAGCACCGATAAACATGAGGACAATGGTTAAAAGAAGGGTCGCATTGGTCAGAAGACCGATATCCACTGTATTGAACCCACAGGTTCTGGGAGTAACCGACTGGAAAAGGGAGGCCAATATTTTGTTCTGAATCGGAACATCCCGGATAATATGATTCCGCTCAAAGAGATAGAACAGAATGGCCCCAGAAAGAATCAGGATGCCAGTAGTGATGAGGACCATTCTACTGTGGATGGAAAGTTTCTTCTGGATTCCCTTCAGTTTCGAAAAGACTTCGTACTGGACAATGAAACCGATCCCTCCGATCACCAGGAGACCCATGATGGTCAGATTCACGGCGAGATCGCCCTGATATCCAATCAGACTATCTGAAAAAAGAGAAAACCCACAATTGTTGAATGCGGAGATGGCATGATAAAGAGCCTGATAAAAAGCTTCTCCTAAAGGGAAATCCTGACAGAACCGGATCCATAAAAGGAGGGTCCCCAGGGACTCGAAAAAGAGGGTGTAGAGGAGAACCGATTTCAGGATGATCAGAAAATCCCTTCGTGGGGTATGAAGAAATGTGGATTGAATGATCTCCCTTCCCTTAAAAGAAATTCCCCGGCCCATTAAGACAAAAAAGATGGTAGAAAAAGTGAGGATGCCCAGTCCTCCGATCTGAAAAAGGATGATCGTGATCACCTGACCTAAAAGGGAGAGATCTTTTCCAGGGTCAAGAACCACCAAACCGGTGACACAGACAGCAGAAGTAGAGGTAAAAAGGGCATCTATAAATCGGAGATGTCCTTTGGCTGAGGAAAAGGGGAACCAGAGGAGAAAAGTCCCAAAAAGGATGACCGCTGCAAAGCTGAGGATAAAGATCCTCGAGGGGGAAAGGTGTTTTGAAATAAAGTTTTTAACCCGGATATGAATCTCCATTGGCATCGATCCCTCGATGGGCCATCAGGTGGAGAAAGCCCTGCCCCATAAAACTCCTCTCCACTTATCCAGCCCCTAACAGATATATTATCAAATAGAGCAGGAAAGCCAATAGAATCAAGAGTAAGGAAGCACCTAATGTCAACTTGGGAAGCTCTCCGGGGTAAGCCCTTTTCTTTCTCTCCAAATCGGTCCTGTGTTTCTCCACCCCTGCCGGATTCGTGAGCAGGCTTTTGGCTCTCAACCTCCATTCTTCCTTCTTGATGCTTAAGGCAACTGCAGGATTCTGGCTAAACCAGGTGAGGAAATCGACCAGGTCCATCACTTTCCCATCAACAAAATTTGCAAAGGCCATCAGCGGTTTCTCACAGAACCAGACCAACTTTCTTCCTGCCATCCGGACAGGCCAGTCGGTATCGAGTGTATAGGTGGGATGTCCGGTCACGAGTCCCCTCAGAAACCAGAAGCCAATGAAGGTGAAAATAAACATCTGCATAATGGAGAAAACACGTGTCGTCGTGAAAGGGATGAACATAACGGGATAGGGAAGTCTGTCGTATAACACCTGGGGATAAACGCCCATAAAGATACAGAAGAAGGCTAAGATGCCCATGCCGAGAAGCATGTGGAGGGGGGTATTCACCGGTGAATCTTTTAACTTTGCCCGAATTTCGGGAGGAGGTTCATCCTTCCCTTGAAGCCACATGTTCCAGGGAAGTTTTAGGCCGGTATGAAGAAAGGTTCCGACGGTCGCCCCTTCAAGCAACAGGTAGATGGGTGCATTGTGGATCAACTCCGCCGCCTCGATCGTCATGACTTTGCTGATGAACCCATTGAACAGAGGGAATCCCGAAATTGAAAAGCCACCCACCATGTAAAGCCAGAACGAGATGGGCATGTATTTATAAAGCCCCCCCAGCCTATCAAATTTTGCTGTCCCCGCGACGACCAGAACGCAGCCCGCTCCCATATAAAGCAACGCATTATAAATGATATGGCAGAGGGCGTGGGAAATGGCCCCGTTAATGGCCATTTCGGTTCCAATTCCAACACCGGCGACCATGTATCCAATCTGAGAAATGATATGATAGGAGCAAAGGCGTCTTCCATCATTTTCGAGAACCGCCATAAAAAGCGCAAACACCGCCTGGATGGCCCCCATCCACATCAGGAGGGGAACACCGGGAAAGGTCCGGATCAGACAGAAGATGGCCGTCTTGGTCGTATAGGCCGTCATATAAATGGAACCGCTCGGAGTGGCCTCAGAATAGGTATCGGAGAGCCAGGAGTGAAAAGGGGTCGTTGCGGCATTGATGATGAACCCGAGGAGCATAAGATTATAACCGAGGTACTCTCCTCCCCATCCCCAGGGGAGACGGGAAAGTTCGATGGAGCCGGTCCGGTGCAAGTGGATGACAATTCCGGCCAGAATACAGGCTCCGCTGAAGTGATGCCACAGGGCGTATCGAATGGCCGCTCCCGTCGATTTCTTTGTCCCCCTGAACCAAAGAAGGAAAACGGGGGCCCAAGACATCATTTCGAGGAAGAAGAACAGAGTGAAGAAATCGCCCGCAAAAATCGCTCCAAGTGCGCTTCCGACATAGATCATGGCGGCCACATGTTCCCAGTCATTCTTGACATGAAGGGCATAGAGGTTCATGCAGAATGCCGCAATGAGATAAATATAGGCGAAGATCAGGCTCATCTTGTCGATCTTGCCCAGGACAAGGGTGTAATCCAGGAAACGGATCTGCCACTTCTGGAGGGAACCGGGCCAGGAAGGGATCGGGCTAAACGTTCCCATCGACATGAGGACAACAAGAGTGAGACCCGCGATAGGAAGAAAGAGAAAGTATGCAAGCTTGACTTTCCTCCGGGTGATGAACGGGATCAGAAAGGCACCTAAAAAGACAACCATCCCGGGATGGATCCATTCGACCATTTCTTATCTCCTCGATTCTCTTTCGTAATAGTCCTCCCCTCTCACAATGAAAAGGCCCATCCCTTTGGCAATCAGGATGAGAAGCATGCAGCCGAAGAGCCCGAAGATGGCGAAGAATTCTGGGAGATATTGAAGCGGAAAATGATAGTGAAGGACATGGGAATGGAGCCAGAGGGGATCAAGGACCAAACTCAGGCCAAGGCCGATGAAATAGACGATCCAAAAAAATTTCTTCGGGTAATGTCTTAACGGATTCATTTTCATAGCCCCCTGAAAAGGTCTCGGACAGCCATTTGCGCGAGGCTGTATATGGAGAATAGGTTTGGAAACAGGCAGAACAGAATGGAGAAACTGGCGGTAATCGTCAACGGAATCAGCATAAAGAAATAAAGGGGGCGCCTCATCTCCAGAACAGGAGGCCTCTGGATAAAGACCTCAACTGGTGCCTCCTGGTCACCGGGCAGGAGCTCATGGGTCCATATCTTCTGGAAAAAGGCGGTCCGGATGATCGGGTAAAAATAGACGACATCGAGGAGGGAAGCGATCAGGAGAAGGGCCAGAAAGATAAAATGCCCCGATTGTATTGCCCCAAGTCCAAGATACCACTTGCTGATGAAACCAGCAATGGGGGGGACCCCACACATCCCGAGGACTCCCACGGTAAAAGCTAACATCGTGATCGGCATGGTTCGTCCGACGCCTGACATTTCGCTGATGTTCTTCTTTCCGGATACAACGAGAATGGAACCTGCGCAGAGGAACAGGGTGATCTTCATAAATCCATGAAAAGGAATATGGATCATGGCTCCGGTTACCCCCATGGGACTCAACAGAGCCACCCCGAAGACGATAAAAGAGAGCTGACTGATGGTGGAGTAAGCCAGCCTTCTCTTCAGATTGTCCTGGGCGATCGCAAACAGAGAGGCGACGATCATCGTAAATCCGGCAAAGAAAGCCAGCAGGATACCGAGCCCGAGTTCCCCCATCAAATCGACTCCGTAAATATAAGTGACGATCCTGACCACCCCGAAAACACCTGCCTTCACGACAGCGACCGCATGGAGTAATGCACTGACCGGAGTGGGGGCCACCATCGCCGTCGGGAGCCAGGAGTGAAAAGGGAAGTAGGCCGCCTTCATGAACCCTATGATAAAAAGGATGAACAGGAGAATGAACATGGAGGGAGAGGCCATTGCCCCCGTCAGAACCCCTCCCGGACGAAAATCGGTTGTCCCCGAAATCGAGTAGGTCAGGGCGATGGCACCGAGGAGGAAACAACCTCCTGTCAGCAAGTAAGCAAGATATTTTCGACCTGCAAAGAGCGCTTCGGAGCTCTGTTCATGGGCAACTAACGGGTAGGTGGAGACGGTCAGAATCTCATAGAAAATATACATCGTCGCCAGATTTCCGGAAAGCGAGACACCCATTGCGCCCAGGATCGCCAAGGCAAAGCAGAAATAAAAGCGGGTCTGAGCATGCTCCTCTAATGCACGCATATACCCGATGGAGTAAATGGAGACCAGGATCCAGAGGGAAGAGGCGGTGAGTGCAAAGAGAAGTCCAAAGGCATCGACATGAAATCCAAAGTCAATGCCGGGAAACATTGTAAAAAGGAAACAGACTATTTTCTTTCCATCCAGAATCGCCGGGACCATGGAAAGGATAATTACAAATTGGAAGAGACTTGCAAGCAAAGTCCAGGCCTCTCTGACATTCGGACGCTTTCCGGAGATGAGAATGAGGACCGAACCCAGAGCCGGGCAGGAAAGGGCTAACAGAGGATAAATGGACTCGGTCATGTCTATCCTGGCCCTCCTACCAATCCAAACAGAAGATTCACCCGATCCAGAATGGGGGTCGGTATCTTCGCAAGCCACAAGATCCCCATGAGGATGCAGAGGGAGGAGAGGGTAAGAATAGGGATCAACATGCTCAGGGGAATTTCGTCTCTAAGGACGGGGGACGAATGGGCATGTTCGGTTCCCTCTTCTCTTTTCATATACATTGTCTCAATCACACGCCAGAAGTAGATGAGGTTGAGAAGCGAGCTGAGGAGCAAAACGGCTACAAAGACAAATTTTTTGGCCTCCAGCGAGGCCAGGATGATATAGAGTTTTGATGCAAAGCCCACGCTCGGGGGCACCCCGATCATGGAGAGTGCTGCAACCACAAAGGCCGCACAGGTATAAGGCATCCTTCTCCCCAGCCCTTTAAAATCCTTTATTTCCCAAAGGTCCGCTTTATAAATAAAGGCACCTGCAATCAGAAACAGACATCCCTTCATCAGGGCATGGTTTAAGATGTGCATGGATGCAGGAGTCAGGCCGGACCAGGGATAACGGGCGGCTGACATCGAGAGGCCTACGGCCAGCATGATGTAACCCATGTTGGCCACACTCGAATAGGCTAACATCCTTTTCAGATTGGATTGGGCGATGGCCAGAACAGAACCGATGACGATGGCCAGGGCGGCAATCCAGGAAAGGATCTCAAAGACAGGGAGGAGTTTGATGAAATTTACGGTAAAAACGGAAAACGCAACCCGGATGAAGGCATAGGTGGAGACCTCGATAATAATTCCGGATAGCATCGCACTGATCTCGGAGGGAGCAAAGGCATGAGCATCGGGCAGCCAGGTGTGAAGGGGGAAAAGGGCCATCTTGATGCTGAGTCCCACAATAAAGAAGACAAAGGCTGCCCTCACGACTTTGTTCCCATAGAACGGGGGTAAGAAAATGGAAAGATCGTGGATATTGAGCGAGCCTGTCACAGAATAGAGAAATCCTATCCCCAACAAAAAGAAACAGGCTCCGATGGAGCCGAGGACAAGGTAGGTGAAGCTTGCCTTCAGGGCAATCTTTCCTCTCGATGCGATAAGGGCATAGGCGGACAGACAGGTGATCTCTATGAAAACGTACATATTGAAGATATCGCCCGTGACGGTGATGCCGCAGAGTCCGGTGATGAGGAGCTGGTAAATCGTATAAAAGGAAACGACCTTCTGAGGAAGTTCATGCTCGATATTTCTCTTGGAATAAATGACGCAGACAAGGCCGAGGAAGAGAAGAACGACCAGGATATAAGCGTTCAGCGCATCCATCACATATTCGATCCCCCAGGGGGGGACCCATCCTCCCAATCGGTAATGGATAGGGCCAATGGTCATGACGTGATGCAGGATGAAGAGGGATGCAATGAATTGACCGAGGAGGGTGGCGGTGGAGAGGTAACAGGGTGTTTTCCTGCTGATCCAACCTGCGATGAAGATGGTGATGGAGGAGAGCAGGGATAAAACGACGACTAAGACGGGAAAATGTTCAACCATATGAGACATGGCATTGAATGGAAAAAACAGCCCTTTAGTGGGTTTGACTCATTCCTTCTTCGCGCAACTTCCCGATGATTTCCCTCTCTTCGATCGTTCCATATTCCCGATACATCCGGATGACTAAGGAAAGCGCTACCGCGGTCGTCGCGACGGATACGACGATTGCTGTCAGGATAAGGACATGAGGCAACGGGTTAGCGTAGGTATATCCCTTTCGGATGATCTCTTCATCGACAATCGGAGCGGTCCCCCCTCTGACAGCCCCGAGGGAGATGAAATATAAAAAGATCGCTGTCTGAAATATGTTCAGGCCGATGATCTTCTTGATGAGGTTATCCTTCATAATGATCCCGTAAAAACCGATCATCATGAGGAGGATGAAGACCCAGTAGTTGTATTTTGCGAAGATCTTTGCGATGAACCACTCCATGATCTCAATCCCCCTTCCCCCCCTCTTTTCCATTTCTCTCCTTCTGAGCGAGGTCGAAAAAGATGGAGGCAGTGACGGCCATCACCGTTATCCCGATACCCATTTCGACAAAGTCCATGCCGAGGGCCCTGTTCTCCTCAAAATGGGTGGTAAAGGGAATAAATCCATAGTTGAGATATTGAACGGCTCCCAGACTGAAAAGGATTGCGAGGAGTCCGATCCCAGCATAAATATACAATCCTAAGGAGCTGAAAAGGGTGTTGATTGATTCCGGAAACCTTTCCCTTCCTCCTGCGAGATTAAAGGCGATGATGTATAGAATGAAGGCTGAAGCAAAGACGACCCCTCCCTGGAATCCCCCTCCGGGGCCTCCTGCCCCATGGATGATCACATAAAGGGCAAAGAGTTGAATGAAGGGAATCATCACGCGGGCCACCGTTTCGATGACCACATCTCTTTCTTCTTCCATCCCTTTCAAAGCCTGCTTCGCCTCCTCAACAACAGGATCACGGATACCCCCGCAGTAAAAATCACCGTTGTTTCCCCCAAGGTATCGTACCCCCGGTAATCGGCCAGGCCATAAGTCACCATATTGGGAACAGCGGTCTCTTTCAACCCCTTTTCGATCCATCGGACCACGAAGGCATACCTCAGTACATTGATCCTGTCCCCTTCTCTCCTTATCCAATAATACTTTTCTTCCGGTGCGTAATGGGGCTCCTGTTTCGAAATGGAGGCATTCCACTCTCCCTCCGTATCAGGAACCTTCTCCACGCGCAAAGGGGCAGGAAATCCGCGTTTCACCAATTCCCCGGACAATTTCCCGGGGACAAGTCCCTGATCCAGAAAAGGCATGATCTGTGCCGCCTCCAGTGTGAACAATTTTACAGCCTTAATAGGAGGTGCCTGAGGATCGCCGAAAACGGGAATGTCCTCCGCGATGTAGATAAAAAGACCGCACAGAAGAATAATCAAGGCAATGGCAATGATCCTGAGACCATTCATTTCTTTTCCCACCTCGTTGTTCTGGAGATGGCGGCAATAAGAAAAGCGGTCGTGGCCCCTGCCCCAACCGCCGCTTCGGTAAAACCCACATCAACAGATTGCAATTCGACCCAGATGAGGGCCATGAGAAAGCTATAAGCACTCAGGAGGATGACCGAACTCAGAAGGTCTCTGAGGGAGACGGCCGCTATGGCAATCGCCACAATGAAGAATAGCAGAATGAGATCAAGGGAAAGAATCATTGAAAGGCCTTCTCCGTAAAAAGGGGGTTCAGCTCACACTCCTGTCTCCATGAAGACATGGGCTATTTTCCTCTGCATGGTCTGATCAACGAGAAGCGCATCCGCGGGCTCTTTTGCAATGGCATGGACACGGAACTTTCCTTTTTCAGGTTCCACTGAGATGGTGATCGTTCCCGGAGTTAAAGTGATCGAATTAGCCAGGGTGACCAGTGAAAATTCCCCTCGAAGTTCCGTCTCAAATTCAATGATTCTTGGATCGATCGGCATCCTGGGATGTAAAACCCTGTAGGCCACATCCACATTGGCCAGGACGATCTGCCAGAGTTCCCATGGAATATAGATAAGGAGACGGAGTGATTTTAAGATCCCTTTTTCGCTCTTCCCCTTCACGAGGAGGTCATGGGAGAGGATAGCCACCAGTGCACAGCAGACCAGTCCGGAGATGAGGTGGAATGTATCGAAGAGCCCTGAGAGAAGAATCCAGAATACGGCCATGATGATAAAAGTGAGCAGGATTCCGGACCCCTTATCTTTCAACCTCATCTCCTTTTCTCCCCTAAATGCCAGGGTTCCACCCCCGTTTTGTAAGCGGATTTCATGAGGGCATGAGTTGCGGTTGGATTGGCAATGAAAATGAAAAAGATGAGAAAGGCAAGCTTTGCGGGGACAAGAAGCGTTTCTGGATACTGGAAGAGATGGTAAACCATTGTTCCCAGGATCAGGAGTCCTCCACCCAGTGTGTCACACTTGCCTGTTGCATGGAGCCGGGTATAGAAATCTGGAAATCTCAGCAATCCAATGGAGCCTACCAGGGTAAAAAAGATACCCGCCCCCAGTAACGCCGTCACGATCACATGGATTACGACCATAATTCACCTCTTTCGAGATATCTTGCGAAGACCAGAGTCCCGATGAAGTTGATCATGGCATAGAGAAGGGCGATATCGAAAAAATAGGGTCTTTCGAAATAATATCCCATGACCACCAGGAGAGCGATCGTTTTAGTTCCAATAATATTCACCGCTGCCACCCTATTGAATACCCCGGGGCCGGCCACCGCTCTATACAAAGAGAGCCCCACCGCTATGGCAATGAACAAAAGGGTTATCCAAAATACCGTAATCATCTTTCTTTCCTCTGGAGTGTGAATGGATCTATTTGATTGGGGTCTAATAGCCACTTGAACCAAAAAATTGGCCTCTGACCCCTTCTCTCACGGGCGGCATTCAAAATCCGAAACGAAAAACTCAATTAAAGATCATCCCCCCTCAGATTGGCCTTACATAAGAAAATAAAGGTAATTCAACGGAGCAGAAGGTATATACCACACTCCTCTTTCCACTTTCAATAGGGAATATCCCTTGAACGGATCATCCACCGTTCTGCTCCCATTAATGGCCCTTCTTAACCCGGGATAAAAAAGAGGCTAAAAGATGTCTGCGGAAAAGATATAAATCTCTGTATCCTTCTCTTTCCAGGCATTGGATGGAAGTCCCGCCTTCTGGCAGGTATTCTCTAAAAAGGTCTGGCGGTCCCATCCATATTCCGTTGCCACCTGGGGAAGGAGAAGCCCCGAGAACCATCCCTTTTTGATATAGATCCCATGTTTTCCGACCTCAATCTCATTCATATTGGTTATTTTTTTTAAAGGGGTCAGAACGGAGATCTCAATATCAAGATCAGGGAGTTCCTTCTCGCTCACCGGCATGAACCTCGGGTCCCGAAAAGCGGCGGCCTCCGCCATCTCCTCAATCGTTTTATGCAGGGGGCCATGCCCTTCGATGTACCCGATGCATCCTCTCAATTGACCTTTTTTATGAAGGGAAACAAATGCCCCCCGGTTCTCTTTCAGGATTGGGGAGTCTATCTTAAACTCCGGGCTCGGCCTCCCTTTGACCTTATTCTCAATCACCGTCTTCGCAATATGATGAAGCATTCTCTTCTCCCCTTCGTTTAACCCCAAATCGATCCCTACCCTTCTCTCCTCTTTCATCTTTTCTTCTCCTCCTCCGGCCTTATAAAGAACGGCCGAAGCATACCCGACCACACGGCTTCGCTCTCCTGTGACATCTCCGGAATTGAGGTATTTAAGAACCTTTCCTCTATTGGCCCCCAGGGCCTTCGCAGCCAGCATGATCGTGATGACAGGGCCACCCCCGCAGGCCTCACAACGGCCGCCCCGGAGATCCCTGCCCAATCCTTCCGGATCGAATTCTTCCAAATGCTTCAAAACCATTTTGTCCAGACGAACCGCCTCCTTATAGCTATGAAAGTGAGAGAGGTCTGTGCTGGCAATGAGGAGGACCTTCTTCTCCTTGATCGTTTCCGAAATGGCAAAGGAAAGGGACTGACAGGTTTCCCAGCTCCAGTAAGGCTCCATCACGATGGGAATCAGTTTAAACGATCTTATTGCCACCTGAAGAAAGGGAATCTGAATCTCCAGGGAATGCTCCTGGCTGTGGGCCTCTGGAAGAAATTGGATCCCCTTCCAGATCTTCATCATCTTCTTGGAAAGCTCGGTGTCGACGGGGACAATCCCGAGGGGAGTCCGGTAACCTCCCCGGTCATAAAGGGATGCCCCTTTAAAATCAACCCGATGACTGGGCGAAACCACCACGACGGAATCAAAGGTCTTTCCCTCGATCAATTTATATGCATAGGCTGCCACTTGCCCAGAGTATTGATATGCCGCATGCGGCGAGACGAGGGCAACAACTTTCCCGGCTATCTTCTCCTGTTTCGCATTCTCTAAGTATCTTCTTAACTGATTTGAGAGGACGTCCGGGTTGTCAGGATACCATGTCCCCGCTACCACAGGTTCCCTGATATCTCCCATTCCCGTCTCCTTTTTTGAGATCTGGGCCTCAGCGCCCATTCCGGTGAGGATCAGAAAGCTGATCAAAATAAGGATGGGAAGGTATCTTCCTCTCTTCTTCATCAACCATTAATCTTTTTTGCTATCCAGCAGAAGGGTGACGGGTCCATCATTGACGAGGTGAACCTCCATTTTGGCCTGGAATTCTCCAGTCTGGACCGAAATCCCCTGCTCTCTTAATTGAACCACCAATCGTTCATACAGCCTTCTGGCAAGAGCAGGTTCTTCGGCCTCTGTAAAAGAAGGCCTCCTCCCCTTCCTGCAATCCCCGTAAAGAGTAAATTGGGAAACCACCAGCATCTCTCCCTTAATGTCTTTCAATGAGAGATTGAATTTTCCGGAGTGATCTTCAAAGATTCTGAGCTCAGGCAGTTTGGAGGTGAAATACGAGAGATCGTCTTCCCCGTCGCCTCTCGCAACACCGATAAAGACCAGCAGGCCACTACCAATCTTTCCGATCAATCGGCCATCCACAAAAACCTCTGCCGATTTCACTCTCTGGACGACCGCCCTCATCTTAATACTCAATGGTTAATGATCAATAATCATCGCTCATTTTTATTGCTAACTGCTAATTGATCATTGCTAATTGGACATTGATCATTAATCCTCTTTCGCCTTATCCTTCTTCGCCTGAGCAATCACCTTCTCGCTCAACTGGGCGGGGACTTCCTCATAGTGGGAGAACTCCATGGTGAAGGTTCCTCTGCCTCCTGTCTTCGAATTCAGATCAGGAGCATACTTGAGCATCTCCGACATGGGAACATTGGCCTGGATGACCTGATAATTTCCCCTTGAGTCAACCCTCAAGACCCGTCCTCTCCGGCTATTGAGGTCTCCGATGACATCGCCGATATTTTCGTCCGGGGCGGTGACCTCGACTTTCATGATGGGCTCCAGGAGCACAGGATTGGCTTCCTGTACCCCTTTCTTGAAACACATGATCGCTGCGATTTTAAAGGCCATTTCAGAGGAATCGACCTCATGGGACTTCCCGTCATAGAAACGGACCTTTACATCCACCACCGGATATCCGGCCACGACCCCGCTCTGCAGGGCCTCATGAATCCCCTTTTCCACTGCCGGAACGAAATTTCTTGGCACGTTCATCCCGACCAAGGCATTTTCAAATTCAAACCCTTCGCCCCGGGGAAGAGGAGAAATATCAAAATGGACCTCCGCAAACTGGCCCCGTCCGCCGGTCTGTTTCTTGTGGCGATAGATCACGCCTGTCCTGGTTCCCCGGATGGTTTCTTTATAGGGAACCTTTGGAGTGCTCAGGTTCACCTCCACGCCAAATTTTCTCCTCAACTTTTCCACGATCACCTCGACATGGGTCTGTCCCACACCGGAGAGGAGGATCTCCCCTGTCTGCTCATCCCGTGAGGCCATCATGGTCGGATCTTCTTCATGAAGACGTGCCAGCGAGGATGTGATCTTCTCCTCATCACCTTTCGTTTTAGGGGTAATCGCATAGGAAATCACAGGCAGGGGGAGTTTGGTCTCTTCAAAGAGGATCGGCTTCTTCTCATCAGAGAAGGTATCCCCTGTCGTGGTCTCTTTTAATTTGGCCACAGCCACGATATCGCCCACACTCGCAAAACCTACGGGTTTCTGTTTCTTCCCTTCCAGAAGGAAAATCTGCCCGATCCTCTCTTTGACTTCCTTTTTGGAATTATAGACCGTCGAATCTGCATTAATACTGCCTGAATAGACCCTGAAGAGGTTCAACTTCCCTGCAAAGGGGTCGGCGATCGTCTTGAAAATGAAAGCGGAGAAAGGGGCATTCTCTTTCGGCTCTCTCGCCTCGGGTTCTCCGGTTTTCACATTCTTCCCCTGTGCAGGTCCCCTCTCCAAGGGTGAGGGAAAACACAGGGGCATCAGGTCCAGGAGAGGTTGAAGGCCGATATTCTGAAGAGAGGAACCGCAGACTGCCGGGACCAATTTCCTCTCCAGCGTGCCCTTTCGAAGGCACTGAATAACCTCTTCCGTGGAGACCTCGCCCGACTCCAAATATTTTTCCATTAACTGATCGTCCATTTCAACGGCCATCTCAATCAACTTCTCGCGATGGCGGTTCACTTCTTCTTCCATCTCTGGCGGAACATCTTTCACCTCAAACTGACCGGTTCCATCCCCCCGGTAGAGATAAGCCTTCCTCTGAATCAGATCGACCACACCCTTAAAACTCCCGTTGCTTCCGATCGGAAGCTGAACCGGGACAGCGGGTTGGGAGGGAAAGGCCTTCCTCACCTCTTCAACGACTTTGAGAAAATCAGCCCTTTCCATATCCATCTTTCCTACATAGAGGATCCGGGGCACCTGGAATTCATTCGCATATCCCCAAACCGCCTCTGTCTGGACCTTCACCTCGGAATTTCCTCCGACCACGATAATGGCACCATCCACCACCCTCATCGAAGCCTTAGCCTCGGCGATGAAATTGGCATATCCCGGAGTATCAATCACATAAAACTGATATTTATTCCATTCGAAATGGGCCAGGGAGGCGCTGATGCTGATCTTCCGGTTGATCTCCTCTTGTTCAAAATCCATAATGGAGGAACCATCATCCACTCGGCCCAGACGATTATTTTCTCCGGTATCGAAGAGGATCGCCTCAACGAGAGAGGTTTTTCCCTCTCCACCGTGTCCGAAAGTTCCAATATTTCGAATATAGCTGGGTTCGAATCGCTTCATCTCTTCTCCTTTCTCCTGTTCTATAAAACAGTTTGAAAACAGTAAATTTTTACTTATTTCTTCAATAAAAGTCAACCCTCCCTTGAGAGGATTGACACTCCGGCGGGATTCCCTTAGAATGGCCAAAACGGAGGGTAGAAGATGAAGAGCACAGTTTTTTTCTCAGACCTGAGGGTGGAATCTAAGAAGACCCTTTTTGACAAATTGGATATCCTCCTGGAACGGGTCGATCTGAAGGGGAAAATCAGGGAAAAGGACCTGGTGGCCATCAAACTTCATTTTGGAGAAAAAGGAAATACGGCTTATGTCCGGCCTGTTTTTCTGCGAAGGATTGCGGAACGGGTGAAGGAATATAAGGGAAGACCTTTCTTAACGGATACGAATACCCTTTATATTGGCTCCCGTAGTGAGGCAGTCTCCCATCTCACCACTGCCCATGGCCATGGTTTCACTGAATCCGTTGTCGGGGCTCCTGTCCTCATTGCTGATGGCCTGAGGGGAAACAGCGCGGTGAAGGTAAAAATTGATAAACCTATCTTCAAAACTGTCTCCATTGCCAACGCCATCCACATGGCAGAGGTTCTGATCGGGACCACCCATTTCAAGGGCCATGAACTCTCAGGGTTTGGAGGGACGCTGAAGAACTTAGGAATGGGGTGTGCCAGCCGGGAGGGTAAGTTGAGCCAGCATTCCAACATCTCTCCCAAGGTAAAAGAAAGGGATTGCAAAGGATGTAAGCTCTGCCTTCCCTGGTGCCCTGGAGAGGCGATTTCCATGATCTCTCCGGAGTCTTCGTCAGGGGTGAAACGCTCTGTTGCGCGGATCGATCCTCAAAAATGTATCGGGTGCGGAGAATGTATCCTCACCTGTCCTTCGGGCGCCATCCAAATTCAGTGGAACGAGTCCATCCCCGTATTTCAAAAGAAGATGGTCGAATATGCCTTCGGTGCCATCCAGAATAAGAAAGAAAAAACCCTCTTCCTCAATTTTCTTACCCAGATCTCTCCGGCCTGCGATTGTTATGGATATTCCGACGCCCCGATCGTCAGGGATATTGGAATCCTTTCCTCGGAGGACCCCGTGGCCATCGATCAGGCTTCGGTGGACCTCGTGAACCAGGAGGAAGGGAACCGGTCCTCCAGATTAACAAAGAACTGGAAGGCGGGAGAGGACAAATTCCGTGCCCTCTACCCGGAAGTGGACTGGAGCATCCAGCTCTCCTACGGTGAAGAGATCGGATTGGGTAGAAGAGATTATGAGCTGATCAAGATTTAAAAACAGACACCCGGAGAGATGGCAACGCCAGCCTCAAATAAATCTTCATCTACACAGGATCAAAATCCACTGATCTGAACTTCAATTACTCCTAAAATTGCGATCGCAATTTTAGGAGTAATACTGAGTTGCCGATTAATATTTTACTTCTTTTAAAAAGAGGCCGCGGGCGGGGGCGGTGGGACCGGCTTTCTTTCGATCTTTGGACTCAAGGATTTTTTGAAACTCTTCGGAATTGATCTTTCCCTTCCCCACTTCGATCAATGTCCCCACAATGGCCCTTACCATCTGCTTTAAAAAGCCATTGGCCTCGATCTCAAACCGGATGGTACCATCCCTTCCCCTCTTCCATTCCGCCCGCATCACCCTCCGGATGGCCGTTCGCGTCGGGGTGCCGACCGATCGAAAGGATGAAAAATCGTGCTCCCCGATCAGTTTCTGAGTCGCCTTCTTCACCTCTTCCCAGTCCAGTCCCTGAGGGATGTGCCAGGTATAATCTCGATGGAATACGGACCGGAGGGGCTGATTGATGATCCGGTACTCATAGACCTTGCTTCTAACCTGTTTCCGGGCATGAAAATTCTCTCCTGCCTCCTCTATCCCTTTGATCGCAATGTCAGGAGGAAGGAGGCTATTTAAAGCCCTCTGAATTGAATGGAGATCCATCCGGCTCCGGGTCCTGAAATGAGCGACCTGACCGATAGCGTGGGCTCCTCCATCCGTCCTTCCGGATCCGGTGAGACGGGCGGGGTCGCCTGTGAGTTTTTTCAAATTCTCTTCAATAACCCCCTGGATGGTCTGCCCCTTGGACTGGACCTGCCATCCTAAATAATTGGTACCATCGTACTCGATCAGGAGTTTAATGGTTCGCATCACGTCTTAAACCCAAGTGATCAGCAGTCCACCGTAACCCGTCATCAGTGGCTGATCACTGATCACTGTCATTAGTATTTACTACTTTCGACTTTCCACTGACCAGTTTCAGCGCCCATCCCGGTTCAATGGCAATGGCTCCTTCCGGACAGACTTCCTGGCAGCAGAAACACCGGATACAATTCCCATAGTTAAATGCGGGGCCCTCCCCTTGAGTCTCCAGTGCCTTTGGGGGACAGATCTCCACACATTGGTTACACCTTTTACATAACTCCCTTCTCAGGATTGGCCTGGAACTCAGGGCATTTTTCAGTGCTTTCCTCACAAATTGCGGGAGGCCCCAATCCATGGGAGAGAGACCGGGAAGCCTGAAGTTAGATACTTCCACCTCTTCGGTTTTCTCACCTGAAAGTTCAATCCCCTCCTTTCCCAATCCCTGTTCAAAAGCCATGCGGTTCGTCATCAGGGATTTCCTTGGAATCCCCAAAAGGTCACAGACGATCTGATCAAGGCTGAGCGCATCATTGCTGGCGAGGATCAATCCCAGAGGAACTGGATCTCCACTGTTAGGGCCATTCCCTTCCATTGCAACGATACCATCCAAGATCGTAAGGGATGGCTGGATCATCAGATAAATGTCCACCAACACTTGAGCAAATAGGTTATAGTTTTCTCCTGCCTTAAGATGCCAGAGTGGTTTTCTTTTGCCAGGAACACAGCCGAAAAGATTTTTTACGCCGAGGGTGAGAAGCATTTGGGCGTGAGTCTTCCATTTCGGAAGATTGATGATGACATCTGCTTCAAGGATAGACTGGTCGATCTCAATATTCTTGAAGATTCTGCCTTTCCTCTTCGAAGGTATGACAGGTCGATTAAATTCGATGATTGGACAATCCAGGGTCTCAGCAACCTCTTTAATTCCCGCTTTACCAGCTACTCCTGATGAGCTTCCAATGCCAGGGCTGTCGCCAATGAACGGCATCCCCCCGTTCTTCCTGACCATCTGGATGACCCCCTTGATGATGGAAGGATGGGTGGTGACAGCCTTCTCCGGAGGTTTTCCGTAAAGGAGATTGGGTTTAAGAAGAACACGGTCTCCCCTTTTTACAAACGAACCAATCCCCCCGAGGAGATCAATGGATTGTTGAAGTCCCTTAAGCACCTCCTCATCATCATAGGTTCGGCACCTGACGATCGAAACCCTCTTTTTCATCTATCCAAGGTTCTCTTTTCCGGTCGTCTCTTTGATCGAAATCTCGATGACCGCTGTTTTTTTAAGGATCTCTTCAGAAATGATCCCATAGCCACCCTCGGGTTGATACTTTTCCATCAGCCTTTCGAGAACCTTCAATTTCTTATCTTTATCCATTACCAGAGAGCCCTTCCCTTTGATGATCACGCTACGGTAGTAATAACTGCCCGTGCAGGCAGGCCCTCTGGCCGGAGCATAAGCGATCGGTTCATCCACCTCAAAACAGATGGGGCTGCCCCGCCGTATATCTTTTATCTTCTCCCCTTTCAGAGAGGAATGGAGATAGATCTTTCCTCCCCAATAGACAAAATTAACAGGCTTGATCACCGGAATCCCTTTTCGATTTACAGTCGCCATCCTCCCGACCTCCATCTGTTTCAGGATGGCCTCGATGGTCTCCCGATCTTTAATCTTCCTTTCAGGTCGTCTCATCTTCTTCCATCTCCCATCTTTGATCTCCTGTCAATCATCTGTCGTTTCCCTCCCGCATTCAGTGAGACCGAATCAATCCATTTTGGAACATGGGGACGATTCCAATAATGTCTGGCTGAACGCAAAAAGAAAGGTCAGCTTCAAAGCCTTTGGCGACCAGATCCTTCCCATGGCAGGAGAGATAAAGTGCTTCGAGAAGGTTTCCCTTAAATCTCTGGTAAAGGAGCCGGGCGGCCCGGGAGGCATCGGTCAATTCAACCCCTTCCCTCTCGCTTGCGATTTGATCGATCAACATCCCTCCGCATACCGTATCTTCGAGGGAAAAATTCCCTCCGTCACCTGAAGGAAATAAGAGAAGATCCTTATCGAGATCGAGACATCGCCGAGCCACTGCCCCGATGTTTAAAAAACTTCCCACCAGGACTTTTTCCCCCGAAGAGACAAAATGGAAAGCTCTCGTCCCGTTGGTCGTTGTCAGGATTAATCTCTTACCGCTCACTTTCTCCGAGATATACTCCCGGGGGGAATTCCCGAGATCGAACCCTTCAATTTTCCGGCTGTTCCTCTCCCCTCCCAGGAGAGTGGTCCCCTCGGGAAAAGTCCCCGCCTTCTGAAACGCCTCTTCGACTGTAGCCACAGGGACGATCTCCAGAGCCCCTTGAGAGAGGGCATGAACCATCACAGAGGTCGCCCTGAGAACATCCATCACGACGACCACTTTTTTCGAAAGAGTCTGATCACCCGGGGGAGATGGAATAAGCTGGATTTCAATTTTCATGGGGAAAAATTACCATACCCTCCATGCGAATGCAAGATTGCACGAGATTGAAAGCGGGTCGTTTCTCAGGCCCATGGGAGACGAAACATGATTTTGATGTAAAGCTCCCCGCCCACAGGGCGGGGCTTTCGGGTTAAGGTAGTGTCATTAATATTGTCGGCTTTCATCCCCGCCTACAAGGCGGGGCATTCAGCCGACTTTCCCGTAAAAAAATCTTGCATTTCAGAACAAACCTTGTTATAAGAAAAATTCGGGGGGCTATTATAGCCCCCTTTTTTAATGAAAAGAGCGGGGGAAATGAATCGAATCATCTATGCGGTGATTACCTGGTATATACTGGGGACCTTACTCCCGGCCTCTGCCAGAGAGATCCGGGAAGAATTCCCCGTCCCTCCCCCTCCTTTTACGGAAGGAATATTCCCCTGCAGTGGCTGTCATGCCTCCATGGAAGTGAATCAGAAAAAGAGAGAACTGAAAGATGAACATACCAACATCAAGCTCCACCATGCGGAGACCATGCGGTGGTGTCTCGACTGCCATAATCCGGCAAACAGGGATAAATTAAGGCTCTATAACGGAGAGCTTATTGATTTCAATAAAAGCTACATGCTCTGCGGGGAATGTCACGGGAACGTCTTCAGGGATTGGAAGGCGGGCATCCATGGAAAGAGGCATGGGTACTTCGCGGGGGGGAAGAGAACCTATCTTCTCTGCGTCCACTGCCACGATTCCCATTCGCCACGGCCCAAGCCGATCAAGCCTGAACCTCCACCCTATACCCCCAAGGATAAACGCAATGCAAGATAAACCTTACACGAGGAGAGAATTCATCCGCCATCTTTCCCTGGCTGCACTGACCGGCCTCTCCATTCCTCTTCTCTCATCCTGCGGAAAGGAACAGGTGGAGGACTTTCTTCAGAAACATTTCCTCGAGATGACGAGGCAGGAGAAAGAAGCCCTTATCACACGATTGGAAGAGAGGTATCTTAAAAAGTATGGAAGAAGATTTAAGGTGAGCACCCAGGAAGCGATCCCCGATACCCTCTGGGGTTATGGTCTTGACCTCTCCCGTTGCATCGGTTGCAGGAGATGCGTCTATGCCTGCGTGGAGGAAAATAATTCCTCGAGGCGTAACCCCCAATCCCAGTGGATCAGGGTCATCCGGCTCAAGAAGGGGAGCCTCATCAATCTGGAGGATTCGGAACATTACTATAACCCGGAGCAGGTCCCGGAGAAGGGTTTCCTCTATATTCCTGTCCAGTGTCAACATTGTGAGGAACCGCCCTGTGTGAAGGTCTGCCCTGTTCATGCCACCTGGAAAGAACCCGACGGTCTGGTGGTCGTGGACTACAACTGGTGTATCGGATGCAGGTACTGTATCGCCGCCTGTCCTTACCGGGGGAGGACTTTCAACTGGGCAGAACCCAGTGTCCCCTCTGACAAATGGAATACCTCTGTCCACTATCTTGGCAATCGGCCGAGGATGAGAAATATCGTTGACAAATGCACCTTCTGTATCCAGCGGGTGAGGATGGGGAGATATCCTGCCTGTGTGGAGGTCTGCCCTACCGGTTCGCGAAAATTCGGAAATCTTCTCGATCCCCAGAGCGAAATTAGATATGTGATAGAAAACAAAAGGACCTTTCGCCTCAAAGAAGATCTGCGGACAGAACCAAAGTTTTACTATTTCTTCGAAGCTTAGAGGAACTCATGCAAGCCTTCAGGGAAACAGTGAGAGAGACCTGGCGGTTTTACCGAAAAACATTAGCCCTTGTCTTCACGGGAACAAAGGAGTACTATCTCTGGTGTCTCTTGCTCCTCTGTATCATGCTGATCGGGTTTTTATGCTACCTGCCCCAATTCCAAACCGGTCTGATCACCACGAACATGAAAGACCAGGTCGTCTGGGGGCTTTACATTTCCAATTTCACCTTCCTGGTCGGAGTGGCCGCCGCGGCCGTCCTCCTGGTGGTTCCGGCTTATATCTACCAATTCGGACCGATTAAAGAGATCGTGGTGCTCGGAGAGCTCTTTGCGGCCTCCTCCATCATGATGGCCCTCCTCTTTGTCATGGCCGATTTGGGCAGGGTTGACCGTTTCTGGCATATGTTTCCGGGGATCGGTACGATGAATTTCCCAAGCTCTCTGCTGGCCTGGGATGTCATCGTTCTCAATATCTACCTGATGTTAAATCTGGTCATCCCCGTTTATCTTCTGGTAAAAACCTACTATGGAAAAGAGCCCAACAAAAAGTTTATTGTCCCCCTCATCCTTTTCTCCATCCCCATGGCGGTCGGCATTCACACCGTGACCGCATTTCTTTATAACGGACTCCCTGCACGTCCCTTCTGGAATGCCTCTATTCTGGCTCCGAGGTTTCTCGCAAGTGCCTTCTGCTCAGGGCCTGCCATCATCATCATTGCCTTTCAGATTCTCAGGGAATATACCTTTATTAAACTGGAGGACAGGGCCCTCTTTAAAATTGCGGAGCTGATGGCCTATGCGATGTTCCTCAACCTCTTCTTCCTGATGTCGGAAATGTTCAAAGAGTACTATTCCAATACCATTTATATCGCCTCCCTCAAATACCTCTATGAAGGGCTCCACGGACATAATGCCCTCGTCCCCTGGATATGGGTGGGGACGCTCATGAACCTCATTGCCTTCATCCTCTTTCTCTTCCCTGTGGCACGGGAGCGTCTCAGCACGCTCAATATTGGATGTATCCTCATCATCGCCGGGGTCTGGATTGAAAAGGGGCCGGGGCTGGTGATTCCCGGATTTGTTCCTGACCCCCTGGGTGAAATTTATGAATATATCCCGAATTTTCGTGAGCTTTTCATCTCCTTTGGCATTTGGGCGACTGGATTTCTTATCTTTACCCTTCTGATGAAAGTGGCCATTCCCATTGCAAGTGGTGAATTCAGTCATGCAAAATATATGGAGGAGAGGCCGCCGAGTGGATCCAAAAAACAAGCCCTTTTATAAAGAATAAAAGAGGGGCATTCAATAAAAAAACGATCATAGGGGGGACATCCATTGCGAGGATTTAGATAGCAAACAGGCTTTTAATATTAAGATCTCTTGCGGTTGATGAGTGAGACTGGAAATGGAGACATTGAAATATATCCTTTTTGGCCTGATCGCCGGAACCCTTCTCCTCTTCCTCTTTATCAGTCTTGGTTTGAGTTCCAAGACGGACCAACCAATTTCGTTCAATCACAAAAAACATGTCGGACAAGGGATGGAATGTGTTTCATGCCATCCCCATTTCAAAACTCAAAACTTCTCCGGTTTACCCGAAATAGGGGTCTGTATGGAATGCCATAAGGACCCTGTGACGGACAACCGGGAGGAGGAGAAGATTCGAAAATTCCATCGGGAAGGGAAGAAAATCGCATGGAAGAGGATTTACGAACAGCCTGACCATGTCTTCTTCTCCCATCGGCGCCATGTGGTTCTGGGAAAGATGGACTGTAAAAATTGCCACGGGGATATCGGTCAGAGTGAAAAACCACCCTTAAAACCCTGGGTGAAGATGACGATGAAATGGTGTATGGATTGCCATACCAGGAGCAGAGTAACCAATGATTGCCTGGCATGCCATGTTTGAAACGAATATGGAATAATGGAAGGTTGGAATAATGGATTGGTGGCTAATAAAATGCAAAGATAGATTTTTTAAGAATCATATTCAACCCATCATTCCAATATTCCACTATTCCATCATTCCAATTGGGTAGGGTTATGAAGGTCAATCGTCGTGATTTTCTGAAGATGGGGGGAGGTGCCGGGGTCGCCATCGCCCTCGGCGGAGGATTCTGGAAATGGACCCAATTCCCTCCTGTCTCAAAACCCAATGCCCCCGGAGTCGAAAAATGGGTTCCAACGGTCTGTGGCCAATGTATGGGGGGTTGTGGGATTCTGGTCAGAGTAATCGACGGATGGGCAACGAATATCATCGGGAACCCCCTCCATCCGGTCAACCGGGGAGCGCTCTGCCCCAAAGGGATTGCAGGTCTTCAAGGGCTCTACGATCCGGACCGGATCAAATCCCCTTTGAAAAGAGCAGGCAAAAGAGGAGAGGGACGATGGGAACCCATCTCCTGGGAGGAGGCCATCCGGCAGGTCACCGATTTATTAAAAGACCTCCGGAAAAACGGGGAACCCCACCGACTTGCCGTTCTGGGAGGAAGGTACAGGGGATTAATGAGAATCCTCTGGGAACGTTTTTTAGAAGCCTTCGGGTCTCCAAACTATATCGACAATCAATTCCGGTTGGAAGGAATGCCCATGGAGGGCCTCTTCCTCACCCAGGGAATTCATGGCCTCCCCGCTTATGACTTTGAGAATGCCCAGTACATTCTCTCCTTCGGCTCCAATCTTCTTGAATCTTACTGGTTTCCTGTTCATGCCCTCAAGGCCTTTGGTCATTTCAGAAGAGGAAGGTCAGGCCAGAGGGGAAGATTGGTTCAGATCGAGCCCAGGCTTTCCATTACCGGCATCAAAGCGGATGAGTGGATTCCCATTCAGCCCGAAACAGAGGGAATCCTAGCCCTGGGCATTGCCCATATGATTGTCAAAGAGGGACTCTACGATAAAGAGTTCATCGCCCACCAGGCTTTCGGATTTGAAGATTGGGTGGATTCGAACGGCAAAACCCATCAAGGTTTTAAAGAGTTCGTCCTCTCAGAATATGAGCCCAACCGGGTATCGAGACAGACCGGTATCCCGATCGATACCATTATCCGGCTCTCCCGGGAATTTGCAACGAGCGGGCCTTCCCTAGCCATCGGCTACCGGGACCGCCCTTTCCATCAGATGGCAGTCGCCGTCCTCAATGGAACCGTCGGGAGTATCGACCGGCCCGGGGGTGTCCTCATTCCGAAGACCATCTCCTTCAAGCCTTTTCCTCCGGTCAGCAAGGATAGCATTGCCCTCAAAGGCCTCGGGATGGGGAGGATAGATGAAACCCAGCCGTCGCCTTTGAGAATGGATCGACCTTATCTCTTTTCAAAAAATTCAATCTCCGGGAAACCCTACCGGCCAAAAGTCCTGTTCCTCTACTATACGAATCCCCTCTTTTCAAATCCTCATCCTGACCTTTTTCAAAAGGCCTTTGACGAAATTTCATCCATTGTCAGCTTTTCACCTTATATGGACGACACCACTCAATATGCGGACCTAATCCTTCCGGATCATACCCCGCTCGAACGCTGGCAGGATGATCCCCTCTTTTTGAACAACGGATTCTCCGTCCTGGGGATCAGACAGCCCGCGATCAGTCCCCTCCATCAAACAAGGCCAACAGGGGATGTGCTGATCGATCTTGGAAAATCTCTGGGCGGAGAGGTCGGGAGGGCCTTTTCGTGGAAAGATTATAAAGAGGTCCTCCTCTATGGTCTCAAAGGAATATTCGAGGCGAGGCGCGGGGATGTCTTCGGCCTGGAGTTTGATGAGGCATGGACCCGGATGCTTCAGAAAGGGGGATGGTGGGACCCCTCTTACAAATCCTTTGAAGAGTTCTGGAAACTCCTTCAGGAGAAAGGGGGATGGTGGGACCCCCTCTACGATTTCGGAGAGAAGGAGCGTATTTTTAAAACGGCCTCTAAAAAATTTGAGTTTTACAGCCAGGGGATGAAAGGGATTTCTCCCCTTTCAAAAAAGGGAGGAGAGACTACCCTTTTCCCTCACTGGGAGGAACCGGAAAAAAAGGAGGATGAGAACGCCTATCCCTTTCACCTGCATATCTTCGGAACCATGGCCCTTGGAGGAGGACGAAACGGCAACCAGCCCTGGCTCCAGGAGATTTCAGGTCCCCACCTTTTTGAAAAATGGACGACCTGGATCGAGATCAATCCGAAAACAGCAGAGGAGCTCTCCATCTCCGATGGAGATTGGGTATGGGTGGAATCCCCCTCCGGAAGGATCAAAGCGAAGTCCAGGCTCTACAAAGGGGCGATGCCCCACGTGGTCAATATCCCTTTTGGCTCAGGCCACCGATCGGGGGGACGCTGGTCAAAAAATATCGGAGAGAATCCATACCGGCTCCTCAATGAGGAGTTGGATCCCTTGACCGGTCAACCGATACGGGGATCGGTCCGGGTTAAGGTCTATAAAGTTTAAAGGAGATTTGGGATCTGGTGATTGGAATTTAATATAAAAGAGGCCACAAAAGGCATCCATTTCCAAGTCCCAAAGTGTTACCAAATTGAGGATTCAGGAGTGAGAACATGCCTCGCTGGGGAATGGTGATTGATCTGGATAAGTGCACGGCATGCCAGGCCTGTGTCGTCGCCTGTCATGCAGAGAACAACATTGCCCTGATCAGCCCTGAGGAATCGGCAAAGGGTCGAACGATTCACTGGATCGAACTGATCCCCCATATCGAAGGGGAATACCCTCATATCAAAGCCAGATTGATCCCGAGGCCCTGTATGCACTGTGATCACCCCCCCTGTACAAAGGTCTGCCCGGTTTATGCGACCTATCTTAATGAGGAGGGGATCGTCGCACAGATCAACCACCGATGTATCGGGTGCCGTTACTGCACCACGGCCTGTCCTTATACCGTGAAGCATTTTAACTGGTACGAACCGAAATGGCCGGAGGAGATGAAAGGATCTCTTAACCGGGAGGTCTCTCTTCGAACCAAGGGAGTGGTGGAGAAGTGCACCTTCTGTCACCATCGCCTCCTCAAGGCGAAGGAGAAGGCCAGGGCAGAGGGGAGGGATTTACTCCCTGATGACTACATTCCCGCATGCGTTCAAGCCTGTCCCAGTGGCGCCATGTCTTTCGGAGATCTGAGCGATCCCTTCAGCACCGTATCCAGGCTCTCAAGGGAGAGAAGGTCTTTCCGATTGATGGAGGATCTGGGAACAGAGCCAAAAGTCTATTACCTGTCAGAAGGAATGTAATGGAAGAAAAGAATCTGAAGAGAGAAGAGGACGGGATTCTGTTCGATCCGGTGGAAAGGACAGGAAAATTCTTTTATCTTGTCCTCTCCATTTTGGTCGCAGTGATCCTCTGGGCGGTCTTTGCCTACCAGTTTCAATATCGGCACGGTCTGGGGGTAACCGGCCTGGCCAGGCCGATCTTCTGGGGGGTCTATATCACCAACTTCGTCTTCTTCATCGGTATCAGTCACGCGGGGACCCTCATCTCGGCTATTCTACGGCTGGCCAAAGCCGAATGGCGTCGGTCGATCACACGCTCTGCAGAGGTGATTACCGTTCTGGTCCTCTTCTTCGGTGTCGGAAATATTCTCATGGATCTGGGAAGGCCTGACCGGATGTTCAATATCATCCGATATTCACAGTTCCAGTCCCCCCTGCTCTGGGATGTCTCAAGCATCACCGTCTATCTCACCGCCAGTTCCATCTACCTCTTCCTTCCTCTCATCCCGGATATCGCCCTGCTGAGGGATCGGAACGGGAAGCGGAACTGGTTCTATCGAATTCTGGCCCTGGGCTGGACGGGGACAGAAAAGCAACATCACCTCCTCGAAAGGGCCATCTCTTTTATGGCCATCCTCGTTATCCCCGTGGCGGTCTCTGTCCATACCGTGGTCTCATTTGTTTTTGCCATGACCATCCAGCCTATGTGGCACAGTGCGATCTTCGGCCCCTACTTCGTTGCCGGGGCCATCTTTTCCGGAATTGCCGCCCTCATCGTTGCGATGAACATCATCCGGAAGGTCTACCACCTGGAAGACTACTTGAGGCCGGTCCACTTCAATAATCTTGGGATCCTCCTTCTGGTCATGACCCTTCTCTGGTTCTATTTTACCTTCACGGAATATCTCACCACCTATTATGGTGGGGAGCCTGTCCACATGACCATTTTCTGGATGAAGTTTACGGGGAGGTTTGCCCCTTACTTCTGGGCGATGTTCCTGTTCTGTTTTGTTATTCCCCTGCCGATCCTCAGCCTTCGTAGGACCCGGACCCCTTTGGGAACGCTCATCGCCTCATTCTCTGTGATCATCGGGATGTGGTTGGAACGCTATGTCATCGTCGTGCCCACCCTGACCAACCCGAGACTTCCTAACGAAGCGGTTCTCTATTTTCCCACCTGGGTCGAATGGTCCATTTTTGCGGGGTGTATCTCCTTCTTCATCCTGCTCTATATGATCTTTACAAAAATTTTTCCCATCGTCTCCATATGGGAAGTAAGGGAAGGAAGGGAGAAATCGATAGCAGAGGTTCAGGAAAGGATTCGAACCTATCTTCCCGGGATTGGAATTGAGTAATCTTCACTTTTTGAACGAAAGGGGTTTTATGAAGAAGGTCTTTGCGGTTATCTCAGTTGTTTCCCTCCTGATGGCTTCGCCAGCCATTGCCCAGACCCTTTTCCCTGAAGAACCTGCCAAAGGGGCCCGTCTCTTCGTCAGCAAAGGATGTGTGAAATGCCATGCCCTTAAGGGCGAAGGAGGAAAGATCGGACCCGACCTGGGAAAGATTGATTTCGGGGATACTCAATCAGACCTCGCCGCAAAAGTCTGGAACCATATCCCCTCCATGATCCTCGGCATGGAGCGAACAAGGATGATCAGGCCGCTCATGAACGGACAGGAGTTTACCGATATTTCAGCCTATCTCTATTTCCTTAAATTCTTCGATGAACCCGGGAATGCGGCTCAGGGGAGGTTCATCTTCAACGAGAAAGGATGCCAGACCTGCCACCCCTCTTCTGGCAAAGGCAGGGAAGGAGAACCCGGTCTGGATCTTTTTCCACAGAACATCTCCCCCGTCTTTCTGAGTCAGGTGATCTGGAATCATGGTCCGGACATGATTGCCCGGATGGTCCGGCTGGGGATCAAATGGCCTGAATTCAAGGGGACAGAGATGATGGATCTTTTGGAATATCTTAAAGCCAATGCTAAGGGGGCTAGAGAGGCGGCTTTTATCACCCCGGGGAATCCAAAAGATGGAAAACGGGTTTTTTCGGAAAAAGGGTGTTTTAAATGTCATACCATACGGGGAGAAGGGGTAAAGGATGGGGATGACCTTGGGAAGAAGGCAAAGACCTTTTATAAAAGCCTCACCCAGATTGCCTCGGGCATGTGGAACAAAGGACCGACTGTTTTGGCGAAGATGGCCCAGACGCCTACTGGAATTCCCAAATTCACACCAAAGGAGATGGCCGATCTTCTGGCCTTTCTCTACTTCCTTCACTTTACCGACGAACCCGGAAATCCTGTAAATGGGAAAAGTCTATTTTCAGAAAAGGGGTGCGTAAAATGTCATCACCTCGACGGGAAAGCCGGCGAATGGATGTCTATTGATCTTTCCCAATATCAGGGAAAGCCTCAGATGGAAATCATCGCCAATATCTGGAACCACAGTATCGGGATTCAGAAGGCCGCCAGGGAGAAAGGTCTTCAATGGCCCCGTTTTAAAAAGGGGGAGGTCCGGGACCTCCTTGAATACATCCGGATGCCCAAGAAAAGACCTTAATCTTTAAAAACAATGACCACCCATTCTCAAACAGTTTCCCTGCGGAGGGTTGAGAAGGCAGGAGGGAAAGGGAAAAAGATGAAGAGAATCCTGATCTATTTTTCAATTATCCTTCTCTTTCTTGGAGGGATCCTCATCTTCTGGAACTCAGGAAGAAGTGCTGAAAAGAAGGGAGAGTATCTTGTTCCGGGAGATGTGAAGGAGGGATGGAAAATCTTTGCAATGAAAAAGTGCAATGCGTGCCATTCGATCTGGGGAGAGGGGGGAAAGGGAGGCCCTGACCTCGGAAGCCTTCCGGAATCTTACGTAACCCCCTCTCAACTGGCAGCCCTGATGTGGAACCACGGGCCCCAGATGTGGGGAAGGATGCCGGCCAGGAAGATTCCCTATCTGAAGATTGAGAGGAATGAGATGGCCGATCTCTTCGCCTTCCTCTATTTTCTCCGGTATATGGATGAGCCGGGAAACCCTTCAAAGGGGGAAAGGCTGATCGAGGCAAAGGGGTGCGGGAAATGCCATGCTTTAAAGGAAGGGCTAAAGGGAGATCTCAGTCGTTGGGGAATGTATGTGAATCCGATTCTCTGGGCACAGATGATGTGGAACCATGCCCCGCAGATGGAAAAGGAGATGAAACGAAAGGAGATCCCTTGGGTCGAATTTAAAGAGAATGAAATGGTTGACCTTATTGCCTATATCCGGGGCCTCACTCCGGGGGTTGAAAAAGTCTACCTTTCCCCTGGCGACCCACAAACAGGGGAGACGCTTTTTAAAAGGAAGGGATGTATAAAGTGCCACCGCCCGGATGAAAAACTTGATCTCTCAAAAAGAAAAGGGTTTCCGACCACGATAGGCCGGTTGGCAGGGTTGATGTGGAATCACTCCCATGAGATGTGGAAAGGGATGGAGGAAAAGGGCATGGAACGTCCCATCCTTTCCGCCCAGGAGATGGCCGATTTAGTCGCCTATCTCTTTTCGACCCGATATTTCGATGAGCCGGGCGATCCGAACCGGGGAAAATCCGTTTTTATGAAAAAACGGTGCGACTTCTGCCATACCAAAGGAGGGAAAGGGCCTGGCCTGACGAAATTAAAAGATCGGGTCTCTCCCATCTTCATGGCCCACACCATGTGGAATCATGGACCGGAGATGTGGGAGCAGATGAACAGGGCAAAAATATCCTGGCAAAAGATAGACCCCAGGGAATTAGTGGATCTCATGGAGTACCTGAATCGGGGACTACCCTAATTCAAGGCAGAAACTCTAAGCACGAAATCCGAAACACGAAACAAATACAAAAATTTAATTTCCAAATATTTAAAAAAGTTTCGATCATCTCAATTTAGGTGATTTGAATTTGTTTCGAATTTCGGGTTTCGATATTCGAATTTAAAGTTTTTTGCCTTTGGAGGTAAAGATGGTTTCTGCAGAATGGTTGAAAAAGGCGGAATTATTTAAAGCCCTGGATGAATCCTCATTGAGTGTCCTCCTCTCCGCCTCATCGGAGGAATCTTTTCCCGAGGGAGGAATGATCTTCAAACAGGGAGAAAGGGCCAACCGTCTCTATGTGTTGATCGAAGGAGTGGTGGACCTCACAGTAAAAACCCAGGAGAGGATCGATTTTATGACCTCGAAAATTGACGGGGAGGGAGCTGTTTTCGGGACGGCTTCCCTGATGGAACCTTACCATTACAATGTCACCGCCATCTGCCGGAAACCGACAAAGGTATTGACGATCGAGGCAGATCATCTGAAAAAGAGAATGGATGAAAATCCGGGGATGGGAATGGAGATCATGAAAAAGTTGGCCTCCCTCTATTTCAATCGCCTCAATGAGATGCGTTCCGGGGTTTCCAATCTTCTCAGAATGTTCGGGATGAAGACACCATGAGAGAAAATTTTTCAAATCGATTCTACATCCGGATTCCGGATCAGGCCTGGTATGAGGAGAATATCGGTTGTGAAAATGCCTGTCCGGTCAATACCCGGGCCCCACGATACATCTCCGCCATCGCCAAAGACGATTTTGATCTGGCCTTCCAGATCAACAGGGAAGATAACCTGTTCCCAGCCATTTTAGGCCGAATCTGCGTCCATCCGTGTGAAGAGAAATGCCGGAGGGGACTCTTGATCGACTCGCCCATCTCCATCTGTTCTTTAAAAAGGGCTTCGGCGGATCACAAAGCCTCCTCTCCCAGGATTGGAAGTGGAATCAAGAAGAGAGATAAGAAGGTCGCCATCATCGGGGCTGGGCCTTCCGGTCTTTCAGCAGCCAATGACCTTGTTAGACTCGGGTATTCTGTCACAGTCTTTGAATCCCTCTCCATCCCCGGAGGCATGCTCAATGTGGGTATCCCTCCCTATCGCCTTCCCCGTAATGTCGTCCATCAGGCCATTGAAGAAGTGAAACAGCTCGGGGTGAAGATTGTGACCGAAACCCCCATCGGGGAAAAGTTGAATTTAGACCGATTGAGAATGGAGCATGATGCGGTCTATATCGCTGCAGGTGCCCATAAGGCAGAAAAATTGGGAATCCCGGGGGAGGACCTCCAAGGTGTGATCCACGGGGTCACCTTTATGCAGAGGGTAAATCTCGGGATGGATCTCAGGATCGGCCAGAGAGTCGCCGTGGTGGGGGGAGGAAATACAGCCATGGATACGGCCCGTTCTTCCCTCCGTCTGGGAGCAAAAGAGGTCTTCATCCTCTACCGGAGGACCAGGGAGGAGATGCCGGTAGATCCGGGGGAGCTGGTACAGGTGGAAGAAGAAGGAATTCGGATCCAATTCCTCACCTCTCCCACCAGGGTCCTCTCCAGAGACGGAATCAATGTGTCGGGCCTCAGATGTATTCGAAATCGTCCGGGTGAGCCTGAAAAGGATGGCCGGAGAAGGCCCGTTCCGATTGAGGGCTCTGAATTTGATATGGAGACTGACCTCCTCATCCCGGCGGTAAGCCAGTCCCCGGATATCTCCTTTCTCCCGGAAGAGATCGGCCTTGAGATCTCGAGATGGGACAGGCTGGCTGTCAATCCCCAGACGTTTGAGACGAACGTCCAGGGGATCTTTGCAGGTGGGGATTTCATTACAGGGCCGAGGGATGTGATCCGCGTCATTGCCGATGGAAGAAGAGCAGCCCTCTCTATCCATTCCTATCTCAGCGGAGAAAAGATTGAAAAGAGACCTGCCATTTTTAAGCCTGTTCACGAGATAGAGATTGAACCGGAACTGGAAAAAATTTCAAGGCAGAGGATGGATACCCTACCGGTGGAGAAGCGTAAATCCATCCGTGAGGAAGTGGAGCTTGGCTATTCCAGGGAGGTTGCCAGGCAAGAGGCCCTTCGATGTTTAAAATGTCATCTCTTCACGATCTTTGACCGGAAAAAGTGTATCCTTTGCGGCGGTTGTGTGGATATCTGCCCAAAATCCTGCCTCCGGATGGCCGGGCTCGATGAGATCAAAGGAGATGAAAAGCTATCCCAATTGATCAAATCCATTTATGGGATATCCTTAAAAGAGGCAGGGGAACTCAACGTGGCCACTGCAATGATCAAGGATGAATCCCGTTGTATCCAGTGCGGTCTCTGTGCAAAACGATGCCCCACCGGGGCAATTACGATGGAGATGTATCATCGGGAGTCAACCTTCTGTAGAGATCCCGAATTGAACTACCACCAGCTACAAGCTGGTGGATCCTCTACTGACTGAAGTTAGCTAAAAGCGAAACAACGAGCACGGAAATCCTCACGAGGGGAAATCTGAAAAACCTGCACACAGTGTGCTTACTAAAGTGTTCGCCTGAAGGCGAGGGTTTTTCTCCCCGAGTGAGACAATAAATTCGGGATGACAAGGAAACAATCCAAAAGGATAGAGGAGTTGAGATGAAGAAAGGAATCCTCCGACGCATTTTAGAATCTTCGGTTTGGCGTTCGGTCTTCAGAACGGGATTACCGGATACAAGCCTGAAACGATCCATGGTGATGTACAATAATTTTTTTCTCCACATCTTTCCGGTGAGGATGAAACCCCATGGCCTCCGATTCTCCTTTACCTTCTGCCTGGGTGGAATTTCCTGTCTCCTCTTCATCATCCTCACCGTGACCGGTATTCTTCTGATGTTCCTTTATACACCCTCCATCGAGAGGGCCTACTTTGATATACAGGCCCTGGCCCTTGTCTTCAACGGTAAGATTCTGAGAAACCTCCACCGCTGGTCAGCCCATGGGATGGTTATCACCGTATTTCTCCATATGGTCAGGGTATTTTATACTCGTTCCTACCGCCCTCCGAGGGAGTTCAACTGGGTGATCGGAATCGGCCTCCTCATCCTCACTCTGGCATTAAGTTACACGGGCTACCTTCTGCCCTGGGACCAGCTGGCTTATTGGGGAATCACCGTGGGAACAACGATCATGAGTTATACCCCTCTCTTCGGAAAACAGATTCGTTTCTTTCTTCTGGGGGCGGATGAGGTGGGCCATGAGGCCCTGCTCCGTTTTTATGTGGTTCACTGTGTTGAGCTTCCCTTTATCACCGGCGTCCTCATGGCCATTCATTTCTGGAGGGTGAGGAAGGATGGAGGGATATCAGGACCCCTATGAAAAAAAAATTCTAAATTCGAAGCACGAATTTCGAAACAAGCCCGAATGTTCAAAAGCTAAATGTCCTAAACAAAAAAGTTTCGAATTTCGATATTCGGATTTCGATGTGGGTAGGAAGAGGGATAAAAAATGGAAGATGATAAAACAAAGGTATTTATTAAAGATCCCGATAAGACCTACGGTCTGATGGAAATGGTCGACGGGACCTCCCCTCTGGTGGAGAAGGCCCCGGAAGATACGGTGGAGAGCTTCCCCCATTACCTCATCCTCCTGACCATCTGTTCCCTGACGGTCATCCTGGTCCTTCTCATCATCTCTCTCTTTTTCGATGCCCCTCTGGAGGACCTGGCTAACCCTCTGGTAACCCTCAATCCCGGGAAGGCACCCTGGTATTTCACGGGAATCCAGGAGTTGATCCATTACACGACCAAACCCGTGATCCCTGCCATCATCGTCCCTATGCTCATCATCCTATGGCTTTTTCTGATCCCCTATATCGACCGGAAACCAAAGACCAGGTTCACCTCATTTTTTAACCGGATCCTTATCGGCGGCGAAAACCGAAGGGTACTCATCATCCTTTTTACGGTCTTTATTTTTGGAGCACTTATCTTTACGATGATCGGATCTCTCTTCCGGGGAGAAAACTGGAGTTTTATTCTACCATGGAATTGAACTACCACCAGCTACAAGCTGGTGGATCCTCTACTGACTGAAGTTAGCTAAAAGCGAAACAACGAGCAGGGAAATCCTCACGAGAGGAAATTTGAAAAACCTGCACACAGTGTGCATACTCAAGTGTTCGCCTGAAGGCGAGGGTTTTTCTCCCGAGTGAGACAATAATTCAGCCTTTTGCCTTCCCCCTCGAAGGAGGAAGGTGAGGATGGGGGTGAAAGAAGATTGATGACTGGTGAGAAATCCATTTCTCGGAGAAAATTGATTGGCTATGCCTGGATCGGGGCCGGAGCCATTGTGGCCGGAGAATTGATTGCAGGCACTTTTGCCTTTCTATGGCCCAGGAGAAAGAAGAAAGGTGAAAAAATCTTCATCGCTGGAAAAGCGAACGATTTTAAGGTGGGCGAGATCACCTATTTCCGGAAAGAAAAGACTTTCATCGGGAGATCGGAAAGAGGCTTTTTGGCATTCTCTGCGATCTGCCCCCATCTCCGTTGCATCGTCAACTGGAATGAGGTGCTCAAGAAGTTTGAGTGTCCCTGCCATGGTGCAAAATTCAACCTCAACGGGGAGGTTCTCGAAGGGCCTCCCCCTCGTCCTTTGGACCTCTACAAGCTCCAGATCGTTGAGGAAAAATTGGTGGTGGATACGGGTAGCCCAGTCGAAAGGAGCAAGTTCGATCCCTCTCAAATCGTCAAGGGGTAGAGAAAATGTTTGAAAAAAAGATCTTCTTCGGGATGATTTTGACGTTAGCTACTGCCACCTACCTCACCGTTTACTGGGCATTGGAACCCCATCGGGTGAAGGTGGAAACAGAAAAGATGAGGCTGGTCGCCGCTGGAAAAGGGAAAAGCCTTTACCTGACGCACTGTGGCCGATGCCATGGGGAGGCAGGAGGCCCTCAGAAAAGGATCAGGGCGATTAACTCCAAGAGCTATCTCGAGGCTGTGGATGATACCATCCTTTATAAGATCATCGAGAGGGGAATCCCCCGGACGGGTATGGTTGCTCTCGGCGACAGAGAAGGGGGCCCGCTGAATCCGGAACAGATCAATAACCTGGTGGCCTTCATCCGGAGCTGGGAGAAGACCGCCCCCGTGTTGAAGGAAGAACCTCCTCCGAAGGAACGGCCATTCTTCACCCAGGAAGAAGCAACCTATGTGGGCTCCAGTTCCTGCATCGAATGTCACGAAAGTCTCAATAAGACACATATCGATACCTGGAAAAGGTCACCGATGACGACAAAAGCCTTCTCTTTAATCCGGAATGAAAAGGATCAAACCAGATGTGCACCCTGTCATGCCACCGGATATGATCCCGAAAAGAAGACCTTCAAAGAGGAGAATGTAGGATGTGAGGCCTGCCATGGCCCCGGAGAAAAATACCAGGATATGATGACAGGAAAAGATCCTACGGAAGGGGGAAAGATAGCCAGGGAGAATGGCCTCAAGGCCTGCACCCGGTGTCATAAGGCCCATATCGGAAAGGAAGAACACGCCGGACTGGCGAGAAAGGGATTGCTTGTCTATCCGTAATAAATATTTGATTTTTACTAATTTTTTATGCTATTTATAATCAATCGTTCAGGGGGGACGGAGAGATCCGTTCCCTTTTTTTATTGACAGGAAGGGGGTGAAATGGATTTTAAAATTAAAAATCAATCAGATGAAAGGAGGAAAGGTTTATGAAAAAAGTGTTCTTTGTTTTCTTTGTCTTGATTTCTTTTCTACTGGTGACACAAGTCCATACGGCCATGGCAAAACTGGCCCCGGGACCTTCAAAGGACCCGATCACAGGCAAGTCCTATGCAGGTTCTGAAAAGTGTAAGAGTTGTCATAAGGCAAAATACGATTCTTGGAAGAATACCCTCCACGCCTGGATGGTACGCCCCATTGCCAAGGGTGACCTAAAAAATGCCAAGGCGGATCTCAGCATTGAGGGTGCGCCCAAACCGGACCAGTATGACTGGGCTTATGTGATCGGCGGCTGGTATAAAGAAGAACGTTACACCTTCTGGGATGAAAAGGGGAATATCATTGACGGTGAATTTGAATATAGCCGCCCGAAGAAACATTTCTCTATTCGGAAAACCAAGGATGGTGCTCTTGTACGGGGTGACTGGTTCAACGAGTGCGGGAACTGCCACGCCACAGGGGCCAACTATAAGGAACGGACCTTTGTAGAATTTAATATCGGCTGTGAGGCCTGTCACGGGCCTTCGGCAGACCATGCCAGAAACCCTAAGAAGGTCAAGGCTGTGATCGACAGGAATACCGAGAACTGCGGCCGCTGTCATATCCGGGCCCGGATGAAGGGCGATCTTAAAAAGTTTAACTACCCTGTTAGGTACGAGCTCAACAAACCCGATACGTTAATGAAGGATTTGGATCCAGAGCCCTACACGGCACCAGGTTCATTCTGGCCGGATCAGAAAAACGCCAGCCGTCACCGCCAACAGTATCTCGAATGGATCAAAAGCAAACATTTTGGTGTCCCTGACCTCAGCTGCGTGACCTGCCATGACCCCCATATCGGAAGCCTCGGTTATCGGACAGGCCAGTTAAAAGGCGAAGAGCGCTCCCTCTGTGCGAAATGCCATGAAGAGATCGTCGCCAAACCAAAGAAGCACTCGGGACACCGATATGAAGTCGCTTCCTGTTCATCATGCCATCTCCCCTATACGATTGCCTCAGGGTCGGTTCCCAACCATACCTTTGAAGCGATCCCGCCTTCAAAGAGCCTGCAGTACGGAACAGATGACAAGACAGGAAAACCCAAAATGCCCAATTCCTGCAGCCTTTATTGCCATACGAAGGAGACGGCATCCGCGATGGACGAGAAGTATAATAAGGTTTTTAAAAAAGCCAAGAAGTAAAGCTCCCTGCCCACAGGGCGGGGCTTTCGGGTTAAGGTAGTTTCATTAATATTGTCGGCTTCCATCCCCGCCTACAAGGCGGGGCATTCAGCCGACTTTCCCGTAAGAGGTGGTTTTAATATCTTGTTATATTTTGGAAATACGGATATGAAAAAAGGGTGAACGGGGAAACCTGTTCACCCTTTTTATCAAGGTGTTTGAAGAAGGTCCTTCCCTTTTCCTTTTCCACCTGTGGATTGGGCTGACCAGAGTTTAAAGATCTGGCTCAGTATCTCTTTCTTCTTTTTCAACATCTCCTGTTTTGATCTGCATCGAATCTGTCCGGCCGCAGCCCCGGGATGGCCATCCCCGATATTGAAGCTCCGCATAATCTCACCGATGTTTTTACCTATCCCAGGCCTGTTCCCGTTGATCGAAAGGGACATGGAGAGACCCAGGTTGTTGCTCTTGGCCCCTCCGGGGCTCATTAAATTATAAACCTCCAGCACTCCCAGCGCCTCCGGATAGAGAAGAAGTGCAAGGTTCTTGATCAGATGAGGCCTTCGCTGATAC